>Ga0209487_1001844_pt1 | contig 17566 bp, 16 predicted proteins | sample Poulit2012_FD_187524 | JGI IMG/M metagenome (GOLD analysis project Ga0209487, IMG submission 187524) | Agricultural soil microbial communities from Georgia to study Nitrogen management - Poultry litter 2012 (SPAdes) (version 2) | ecosystem: Environmental > Terrestrial > Soil > Agricultural land...
CTTTTTATTTTAAAATCAACCTTTTATAACGAACCTTTTCTAAATAGGATTAGCATGTAATTCATCATAGATACTATAATTGTGACTGCTCTGTTTTACGTCCTTTTTATCTATTGATTAATGTATGATGCCTCCTGTTCAGAATTGGATAGGAGGTTTTTTCATTTTATATCTTGTTGGAATTTATACCCCTACGTTTAATCAATAAAATAAAGAGGTGTTATTATGGACAATAGCAAAAAGTACGAATACTTAGCGGATGACCCTAATGTCAAAACGCTACCAATTATGATTTCACTAATCATTGGGGCTTTTTTTGCTGTATTAAATGAAACATTACTAAATATTGCTTTAACAACATTAATGCAAGAATTTAATATTACATTACCAACCGTACAATGGATGGCTACAGGTTTCATGCTCGTTATGGGGATAGTTATCCCGATATCCGCATTATTAGTACAATGGTTTACAACAAGACAATTATTTATCGGTGTGATGACTTTTTTCACAATCGGAACAACAATTAGTGCCATGGCACCGAATTTTACAATATTATTAGTTGGACGTTTAACACAAGCTGTTGGAACAGGGTTATTGATGCCCATCATATTTAATGTTTTCTTATTACTTTATCCACCACTGAAGCGTGGAAAAATCATGGGGATCGTTGGATTAGTTTTTATGTTTGCCCCTGCTATTGGTCCAACTTTATCCGGGGTTATTGTTGAATATTTAGGGTGGCGTTATCTATTTATTACTGTCATTCCTTTTGCTCTATTTTCCATTATGTTTGCCTATAAATTTTTAGTTAATGTCGGTGAAGTCACAAAACCAAAAATAGATTTTCCATCTATATTGTTCTCTTCCGTTGGATTTGGAACAATTATTTATGGTTTTAGCTCTGCTGGAGAAAGTAAAGAAGGCTTCTTAAGTCCGAGCGTGTACCTAACCATCATCATCGGAGTAATCAGTATTGTTTTATTCTCGATAAGACAATTTAAGTTAGAGGAACCAGTGATGAATTTAAGAGTATTCAAATACCCAATGTATACACATGCTATCTTTATGTTTTTAATTATCATTATGGCCATGTTTGCTTCTGAGCTTATATTACCAATCTTTATGCAAGGTCCGTTAGCATTAACTGCTGCAACTGCCGGATTGATTCTATTACCTGGTAGTATCTTGAATGGAGCGATGTCGCCATTTATGGGGCATCTATTTGATAAATTTGGTCCGCGCGTTCTAATGATTCCTGCAACGATTGTTTTAAGTGGGACGATGTTTATGATGAGCAGATTAACTGTAGACACATCAGTATGGGTAATCATTGTAGGATATATTTTGTTAATGCTTAGTGTTTCTGCAATCATGATGCCGGCACAAACGAATGGATTAAATCAACTTCCAAAAGCATTATATCCACACGGCACAGCTGTGATGACTACTTTACAACCTGTAGCTGGCGCCATTGGAGTTTCAGTATTTATTAGTATTATGAATACGAGACAGCTTCACTTTTTAAATAAGTCTAATAATCCAGAAGATCCAGCCACCATTAATCAAGCAATGGTAGCTGGTGTTGAACTTGTTTATTTCATCGCCTTCATCATCGCTATTTTTGCAGTTATCATGGCGTTAAAAGTTTATCGGGCGAGCCCAGACGAAGAAGAGAGTACAACAGAATGTGAATAAAAGAAAGCGGCAAAACTTCGACTGTTTTGCCGCTATTCTTTATAAAGGAAACACCATTTTAAAATAGCAATGATTAAAAACATCGTTCAACATTTTATTCTTTTAGTTATTATGCAACAGCTTTGTTGTAAACGCGAGTTGACCATGCTAGTGTGATTATTGTAATAATCACTATGACTAGAAAACCTATGAAAACAGACTGGTTCACTATCGATCCAGCTGCTAATTCTTTAGAAGCTTCTACACCATAATAAAGTGGATTGAAATGAGCGAGTACCTGTAACCATTTTGGTCCAAATGATATCGGTAATAAAATACCAGCAAGTAAAGTTAACGGCAGTTGTAACGAGGTTACTACAGCAGCAACACCACCTACATCTTGCAACAACAAACCTATGCTTCCAGACCATGCCGAAACCATCATCGTAAGAATCGAAAGTAATAGTAACTGTAACAAAATTCCCACAAAATGAATTTCATATCCAAATAGACTTGAGATGACTAAAACAATAATTGCTGGAACAATAAACGCTACGACATCTTTTAACACTCCACCCATTAACATAGCAAACCGACTTGCGGGGGTGACACGTAAACGTTCTATAATGCCATTATTTAAATCAAAAACCATTAACCATCCCGCCCCCATTCCAGAACCAAATGCTAATAGAACTAATATTCCTGGAACAAACATATCTAAAACCTCAGCTGTACTCATGGCGGGCCGTGTTATTTTTTTCAACAATGGACTGAATAATAAAATATACAAAAACGGTGTCATCAACCCTGAGATTACCCAAGCCATTTGACGAATAGACTCTTTTAATTTACGAACAAAGAATATATTTATTTCTCTTACTATCTGCATTATTGTTCACCTCTCTTTCCACCATCGCGTAATTCTTTACCAGTTAAGGATAGGAATACATCATTTAAAGATGGCATGGATAATGATAGATTGACTAATTCAACATGATTCTCTTTTGAATATTTAAAAATTCTCCCGATCAATTCTTCACCTTTAGACGTGTAAATGGTGAATTTCATGTCTGTTTCTATAACATTATCAATCCCTATTTGATTAAAGAACACATTTATTTTTTCAACATCTTGCAAATATTTCAGTTCAAGAGAAATAGCTTCACCCGAAACCTTTTTCTTTAATTCCGTTGGTGTTCCTTCGGCTACAATTTTGCCCTGATCGAGAATAACTAAACGGTTGCTTAAAGCATCAGCTTCTTCTAAATAATGAGTAGTAAGGAAAATAGTCATGCCATTGTCTCGTAGTTTTTTAATATGTCGCCATAGATTAGCTCTATTTTGTGGATCAAGCCCTGTTGTCGGCTCATCAAGAAATAACACCTCAGGTTCATGTAAAATTCCTTGAGCAATCTCCACCCGACGTTTTTGCCCACCGGACAATGTACGAACAAAGCGCGATAGCAATTCATGGAAATCAAGCAACTTACTCAATTTATCAATTCTTTGCACTGTTAACTTCTTTGAAAGACCATATAACTTTCCTGTTAATTCTAGATTTTCACGTACTGTCGCATTTGGATCAGCACCACCAAGTTGGCTAACATAGCCTATATTCGCCCGAACCTTTTTGGCATCAGTTAAAACATTATATCCAGCTATACTAACCTCTCCATTCTCAATTGGTAACAAGGTTGTAAGTATCCGTTGTGTCGTGGTCTTGCCTGCTCCGCTTGGTCCAAGAAAACTAAAAATTTCACCTTGGTCGACTGTAAAACTAATATTGTCAACGGCAATATTTTTCTCCCCTTTATTATCATAAGTCATACTTAAATTCTCAACACTAATTGCATTAGTCATAATACTTGAATCCCCCTTTCTTTAGTTACTTTTCTTTATATAATGTGCAAGTAAAAACATCATGACAGCGAGTGCTACTACTAATGGAATCCAGCTGTAGAGCCACAGTTTTAAAATCAATAATAGAACAAATAACCCAATCGCTAAAATCCAAACCGCCGCTGTCATTATTCCGAATGTTTGTGCATTACCTGAATCCTCAAAGCCTTTTGCCCATTCAATTTGTTTCTCAGCTTCTTTTAGTACCCATGCTTTACGATAGTCAGCTTCCGTAATCATTAAGAATGCAATCACACCAATACTTGGTAAAGCGAAAGGGATTAAAGTGGCAAGCGCAGCTTCTAATGATCTAGCTTCACCGAATACTAAAATCGGCACAAGTAAAGCACCGAATAAGAAAACGAATACCGCAATCGCATATATTAATGCACGTAATGGACGCATTGGATGACGTGTTGCCGTTTCTTGCGTTAACCCCATATAAACAAATCCTGCTGAAGGCAAAGCTAGAAAAACCATCAATACACCTGTTAAAGCTTCAATTTTTCCTGATGTAAGATAGCTTAACCCTGAAACAATCAATCCAAATAGAGCAATAACTCCTAATAATGTGTATATGGCGGCTCGTGGTCTAGTAACAAAATGTCGAAATGACATATATTGAATTTCAAAAACTTCTTTCTTTTTATCCAAACTCATTTCATCTGCAATCTTATTAATATCTGCAAACTCTGTTCTAATTTCCTTTAAAGCCTCCGTTCGTTTTAAACCAGTTGCTTCCAAGCTTTTTAAACGGTCTTGTAGATTTGTTAATAATTCTTCCTTAAAATCAATCAATTCTGGTGATTCTTCATATTTTTCAAATGCATGATCAATAAATTCTTTCAGTTCCATAATCATTCCTCCATAAATAATCGTTCTAAAATTTTCTTTGTAAACTCATAATCTTTAAGCTTTTGTTGATACAGTTCTCGTCCAAGTTCGGTGATACGATAATACTTTCTACGACCACCTTGTGTTTCATCACCCCAATACGATTGAATAAAACCATCTTTTTCTAATCGTTTATAACTGGAATAAAGAGTCGTTTCTTTTAACTCATATAAATTATCTGTCTTGTTAAGAACGCGATTATAAATTTCAAACCCATATCGGTCACGATCCAGTAAGCTCGCTAAAACTATTGTATCCGTATGTCCACGTAAAATATCGCTTGATAATTTTCCACCCATATTCTTATCACCTGTCTTTGTTCATCAAAATATTACGACTGTCGTATATAATGTTATTTTTTAAGGTAAGGGATAGCTCCCTCACCTATAATTTACATTGTATGTCACATTACTACGACTGTCAAGTGTGCGTTTTAAGTTTTATTTGTAATGATTATTTGATATTTTTTTATACGGTATTTAACTCCTCATATTGTGTATGTTATTTTATAAGATCCGATATTATATTTTACGTATATACCTTTTTTTATTCAGCGATATCAACACGATAGTTGAACACTTATTCAAAAAACACATGGATTCATGACACCAGAAACATTATCAAGAGACCGCTTTTTTAATTTAATAACCATTAATGCTTCGTCTGACACTTCCAATAGCACTTTAATTTGCCATAAGGACGACTTCAAAAAATCAAATTTTGGATAGTATTCTGATGACCTAGTACAATAACCAAATGATATTGATAATAAAACATCAACAAGTAAACGGCAATACAACCTATACTACTTGACCTAGTTCACTCCTTTTTTTTAGGTATAAAGTTCTGAACAAACCTATACCTTTTCTGATCGTGCTGAGCGTATAGATAGCCGAACACACTAAAGACAATAGCACCAAGCAGGTTGACAAATAAATCCTTCATTGTATCATGAATTCCAATATCAAGATATCCGTCATCAATCACTGTTTCAATACTATTTCCCGACTCGTCTTTACTTTCAATAACGGTGCGTTCAATATTCTCAATATGATAAACAACATTTTTTTCCGCACCAATACTTACACTATTAATTTCTTGAACAATTCGGTCTTTCTGCATATCCAGGTCCATCCAGCGGTCTGCTGAGTATTCAATAAACTCCCACATTACGCCAACAGTCATAGAAAAACAGAAAGTGACTATTGCAAGAAACAACGGGGTCAAATTCAAACCCTTGGCATTTTTATTTAACAGATAGACAAGTGAGAAACCAACACCTGCAGCTAGAAAGCCATTGAGTGTATGAAGAACTGTATCCCAAAACTTGAAATAACCGTAAAAATCGCTTAATTCTCCCAGAATAGTCGAACTAAAAATAAATGATATGATAATCAATTCTAATAAGTTGGGAACTTCAATTTTAAACACGTGTTCCACAAGTTGTGGGATAGCAAATAAAGAAAGCGTCAGTGCAAGAAGAAAAGCATCCCCCCATCTTTGCATAGGTATCTGATTGATTAGCATAAAAACAGCAATTGCACGAAATATAACATACACTGCAATAACCTTCTTGCTGGCTGTTTTCGTGCTGCTGGTAAAGAACTTTTTAAAGATTGGAATGTCAACACTAAACTGGACAAAAATTATAAGGGCTGTTGCTTAAATTCCACTGGGGTTAAATAGCCTAGTGTTCCGTGAATTCGAATATGATTAAACCAATGAACATAATCATCCAGTTCAAGAGTGAGCTGTTCCAAAGAAGTGAAATGAGCCCTGTTAGCGAATTCTGTTTTGAATACCTTAAACATTGCTTCAGCTACGGCGTTATCATAAGGACATCCCTTCATGCTCAGTGATCTCTGGATGCCAAATGTTTCAAGTGCTTCTGAAATAAGGCCATTATCAAATTCTTTTCCGCGATCTGTATGGAACATTTGAACGTCGTTCAAATTAGCTTTAATGTTCGATAACGCCTGATAGACAAGCTTTGCATCCTTATTCGCGCCAGCACTGCGCCCGATGATTTCCCGATTAAAAAGGTCGACAAATAAGCATACATAATGCCACTTGGTTCCGACACGGACGTATGTTAAATCACTCACAACGACAGCCAACGGCTTGTCCTGCTCAAACTGACGCTGTAATTCATTTTTGATCAACGCTTCATTACACGTTGATGATTTATAAGGCTTGTACTGTGCTACCGTATAGGTTGATACAAGTTTCAGTTCTTTCATCAAACGGCCAATCCGGCGACGTGATACATGTTTTGGTTGTGGTAATTTACTCAGCTCTTTCTTGATTTTTCGCGTACCATAATTGTTTCGGCTTTCTTTAAAAATCCGGGCAATCTCTTTGGAAATCTCTTCATCTTCCCTTTTAAGAGTACATTTGTTATCCAAATTGGCATGGTAGTAATACGTGCTTCTTGGAATATTAAGGACGTCACACATTGCTGATACCGAATATTTGTGAGCGTTATTTCGAATCACATCTATTTTCGTCCCATGATCAGCGCTGCTTGCTTTAAAATATCATTTTCCATCATTAAACGCTGGTTTTCCTTACGCAATCGGGCCAATTCGTTTTCCTCTTCGGAACGATTATCTTTGGAGGCGAATGAACCAGTTTCCTTATGATTTTTAATCCAGCGATCTAACGCAGAAGGCGTGATATCATACTCTCTGGCAATATCAGCACGAGATTTTCCATTTTCATAAAGCTTCATTAATTGCAGTTTAAATTCGGGTGTAAAAGTTCGACGCTGATGTGTCATACCAGCACGCTCCCTTAAATTAATAGTTTAAGTTTACTACCCCTTATTTTTTCTGTCCAACTTAGTGTAGCCTATCCATATTATATTCTAGAAAAACATTACGCTCAATCCTGTTCCAAGCAACGTCTAATAAAACAGGTATCATGTAATTCGAAACAATTGAATTTCTACAAGAATATGCTCATTTGCGTTGGATTGTTATATCCATTGATTACTTTGAACTTTTCTTCATTTTATTGCGTCTCACTTTTCACGATTGCTTATTCATGTTACTTTTTTGTGACATCTCCTAAAAAAATGGGATTTGCCCTCTGGCAAACCCCGTCATATCAACATTTCATTATTTAGTTTTTGGATCACATCATGCCCGGCGTGTTGTGAGCCGTTTTTTTGTGTTTTGCTTAATTGTGAAATGCTGTTGAATCAATGGTTTTGAGTGCCTCTTGATAAAGGTAATTGTGTGTGATATTGTATTATTGTTTATTTCTGTTACTTTTTTGTTACTTTTTTTAGTTATATCTAATCTACATAAATCCTTTAAAGTACAAAACAAAATTAACCTATGGTATTATTATGCTCTTTCAATGTTTATCAACAGGTCATTTTTATAGTAAGAATACCTTTATTAGTCTAACATATCATACCAATCAAATATTAGAGATTGAGCATCATCCCATATATTTTTAAATGGAGACTTGGGGTATAACATTATTCTTACAGCGCCTTCCTTTGAATCATTTTCTTGCCGCGGAATTCTTATAACTTGATATTCTGTAACAGTATTTGCCCTATTACCTTGTTCCTCATAATCCCTAAAAAAATACTTTCCTGCTGGTTGTAGTCTTTTATTAATTTGAGGTACAATTCTCCTAGCCAAATTGTCTAAATCAATATCTATATTTTTAGGTGGAATATAAAGTATAAGTAAAGATAAGTTAATTAATAGCGGGGACATAAATGAGAAGTTTTTAGAAAAATTTTGTAGAATATTATCAATTTCATTTTTAAATACTTTTGTTTCACCCTTCGCAGTTGGCAAGTCTTGAATATTAATGCCACTAAACCCACTTTTCCCCCCAAGCGAAAACCAATGTTTTCGATGATCAAATTCAAAATCATCAAATCCCCTTGGCAACTCTATAGATTCATTAAAATAGAAATCAACTAAATTAATAATATTAAACTCTATTTCTGTTAAAAAACTTCTCTGCGCATGATATAAATGTATATCTTCAAAATTTCTATGATTACTTTCTTCTACATGCTGTTTATAAAAATCCTTCATGTCATAATACGTTTCTAAGCTCTGTTCCCAATTTGTAAATACTTTATCGTTATGCTTTTCTAGTAATTCATCCATATCAAAATTTGAATTTTCAGCATCACAGTTAAAATCATTCCGTTGTATTTGATTAATCAGCTTTAAATCCTTTATAAAGTTAGAATAGCGCATTATTTCAATTTGAATCGATGGTTTATTGTATCTTTCTTCTATATGGTGATTAACTATCAGAACTTCCACTTGTCGGTCATCCTTAAATAATAGATTTTTACGTTTTATTTTTTTCTGTTCGAGAGGCGTAGAAAGTAAATCTAAGTAGTTTTTCGTCAAAGTATGAATGTGTGGTGGATTATTAATTGTTGAGTAAAAATCAATTTTCATAATAACTGGACTACGGAAAGCACGTCTATTTGATTCTACCATTTGATTATAAACATGATATTGAAAAAGTTGTTTATCTTTTTCATTGATGCCCTTTTTACTTTTAGGCTCCATTGGTATATCTAGCTTTAATATTTGATTAAATCGCTCTATAAATTGCATGTACTGTCCTTGACTGGTTCTATACAAATAATCTAGTTTGTTCAAAACTCACGCTCCTAATTAATTCTATTTACCTCATAACTCATTAATATAAAATTTAAATTCATACCATATTATAAAATATCAAGATAGTCACATATCAAATCAATGTAACTATCTTGATTGGTATAGAAAATTAATCAATAACTTTTTTTATTTTATGCTCAATCCTTTAAACGCTCTACCAAGCGCAATTTCACCAATCTGCCTAATCGCACCTCTTCCATCATTCATCGTATAAAACTTCACACCTTTAATCCTCACATCATCCGTTTCATCTTCAAACATTATTTCTGCTTCATGATTGTTAATGTACATAAGTAAGTCTTCTTTCCATTGCTCCTCTTCAATATTTCTACCTTTAGGTTCAATGAAAATCTGAATGAAATAGTCTGTATCCTGCAAGTACAAAATGAAGTCTGGTTGGAAACCAGCTAGATTCACTTCATCGTGATTCGTTCCAAATTGATGTAGTTTTAGTTTGTTGTTCTTTGCTGACTCTCGGTGCATGTTTTCATCCATGCGAATTAAATAGACATCACTGTACACTTCCTCTAGTTCTTCCACTCGTTCCGCAATACGATCAATTAACTGTTTTTCTGTGTTGTTAATGATTGCTGAGTCATACACAAAGTAATCTTCCTTTAACTCGTAACGTTGTACATCCTGCGGTTCATTCTGCATATACTTACCCGTGTCATACTTCGGTACACGTTTGCGGTAATTCGCAATGTACTCCTTGATAGGGTAACCAATGAACTTACCAGTTCCACGCTCCTTACTGAACCCAGCTTTAATTTGTTTAGACACGTCTATGAAATATCGTTCTAGTATGTTTAATTTCTCTACTGGAGTAAGTACACTACTATCCATTGTCAATGGAATCGTTACGTAAATCGTTCGATTAAAGACATTTAACCATTGTTCACCTAAAAATTCTTTCCTCGACTTTAGCAATGGAATATATTTTTTCAAGTTAGAAAAATGATAAAATGACAATCGATTCATAATTTTTACTAAGTAGCGTCGATCAAATGTTAATGCTACGTCATACGTATTCGAAAGATCTTCATGCACTTCCGTATCTTTGTAGGACAATTCTTTTAAGGTAGAGATATATGGTATTTTTACATCTTCTGTCGTGTTCACGCCATATTTTTCTAGAGAATCATAATAGTCCTTCTCTACTTCAACTGTTTCATTGTAGTAGATTTTCCCGTGCTTCCACACATCTGTTCGTTTGAAGGATGGTTTCACTTTTACGTCGCGTGGTGGATTTTTTTTGTCTTCACCAGTAGGCAAATTCATTTCATCTAGTGCATTCACTAAGTTCTTCAAGTACTGTGGTTCGTTAATTGTGTGGTAGTGAATCGTCTCCATGATTAGACTATCTTTCCCGTCATCCTCAAATCGGCGTGTGAAAGATCGCTCGTCCTCAAGGAGGAAAGGGTAGTACCTTGCGCCTCGTCCAATTAACTGTGCCTCTGACATTGTAGTTGCTTTTGTTCCTTTTACTTTAGGGTCATCACTTAAACGTACAATGTCAAAGAGGTTTAACACGTCCCACCCTTCTGTAAGTCTAGCCACTGCAAAAATCACACGGTATAAGTTCGATGGGCTTTCCAAACTGTTTAAAGCTTCGTAGTGTCCTTTTTCTAAAATACCTGATTGACTCGTATCATTTGCGTTAATGATACGATTAGGACTCATTTCACGTTTAATATCTCTCACAACAGCTCCAAGATCATCGTGATTACGATAATAGTCATGTGCAAGAGATAATGTTTCACTATCGTCTTCAGACGTAATTTGTGATTGTCTTTCTAAAAAGGCTTGTAATGATTCAGTGGTTAATGTGTCTACTAGGTCATTGAATTGTTCATGTGCATCGTTCGATGCATCCACTCGTTGTGACTTGAACATGATGACTGGTTTTATGTACACGTCATGTACTTCTAGAGCGTACCTTCTACGGTATTCACTTAATAGAATGACATTCAGCATATTGTCGACATCTGTGTTACTTGATTGAATTCGTTTTACATTTTTAGAGTACTTGTTCTCAATGAAGCGATCCAAAGCATAGCGATACAATACTTTGTCTTTGTACTTTTCATACACATTTTTGTTCTCTAAATCAATTGTAGCCGTGAACTCTAGTAAACGGTTGTCTTCATTTGCATTCAAGATCGTAGAAATTGCTTTCTCCCATGACTGTTCTGTTTCTTTCTCTGACTTGGTGGCAGCAGAATAGTGATGGGCTTCGTCTCCTAAGATGGCCGTTTTATCCCTAGCGTAATCTTTTTCTCCCATGGAGTTTTCCTTTTGTGTGTAAATGTCTGCGGCAACACGTTGTACAGTTGCTAGTTTTAAGTAAATGGTGTTTTTACTTTGAGTCTTTGGAAACGTCTCCACTTGTCTAATTTCAATTCGTTCCCCGCCAATTTCAATATTTGGAGTATATAGGTACTTCTCAGAGCCTTGGTTGGTTAAGTTGTCGATTGTCTTACTTAATACACCATTTGTATTGACTAGGAATAAAAAGTTTTGATAGCCATGTTCTTGGTAGAGATACAATATAAGTCCTGCCATCAGATCTGTCTTTCCACTACCCGTTGCCATATTAAATAGCACGTGATTCACGTTCCTAAAACGAAATGAAGCGTCTGTTTGTGAATAATGAAAGAAACGCAAAGCGGCATCTTGATAATATCTAAACGTGTGAACCATGTTTTTTGAAATGTATGTAGGTGTCACCCAATCAAGTTGTTCATTAAATAAACTTTCATTTAGCCGTCTTAGTTCTTCATAAAGCGGTAAGGGCAATTGTTTTTTCTTTTTAGCCACAATTATTCACCACCTTCGTAAAAGTTTTTGTTAAAGGAGTAATCACTGTCATTGATTAAGTCACGAACATTTTCATCATCGATTTCAGAATAGTTATAGTAGAGTTGGTTCTTGTCGATGATTTTAAGGAGAGTTCTCTTTTGATCATCAAGTGAAAGTTCGTGTAATGTGTCTTTCACTGCTTCTAAATCGACACGGAAGTCAATCTCGGCTTCTTTTAACATGAATTCCAATACTTCATGTAATTCAGTTTGTGTTTTTGCATGTTGAATGGATATTAAGAAACCTCTATTTTTTTCCATTAATTCTAGATAGACAAAACTTCCGCCACCTTGCCATTCAACGTCTTTCGAAATTCCACCCTGTTCACCCTCAATTACTTTTTGTAGACGTGGTACTGACACTGTATTTATGTAATCCATCTGTTCAATTCCGATGTAACACCGATTCATTTTGTGAGCTACTGCTTGTGTGGTTGCAGAGCCCATGAAAAAATCTAAAATTAAGTCATTTTCTTCTGTGCAAAGTTCAATGATTCGTTTAATTAACATCTCTGGTTTCTTGCCATTTGTAAAAGAGACTTCTCCCTCTTTATTAATATTATTATACTGTAAATCATCCCATAGATTGCCAGCATTTTCTTTTCGAACAATGTCACCATCTGAATTTCTATACGTTATATCACTTAACCAGGTAAATAGCCTTCTTTTAGGTCCTTTGTAGTATAGAGACGTTACTTTACCCTTGTTTCTTCCGGTTGTCGGCACATACTCAATACTCGTAATATCTGCGTCCGTTTCCATTGCTTCCATGACTCTTTTTCGAATTGATGATTGAGCGTTTGTTGTATCAAAAATTTTACCAATATTATCATAATAGGCTTTTCTTAAGTCACCATTGTATTTCTTTTTCGCTAATTCATTTATATTCATAGTAGTTGACTCTCGATGCTCATACATCTTTATTGAATTTCCTGAACCATCTTTTATTTCTCCTAGATATTTTCGCTCCCCCAGATGAGTTAAAACTTGTACATACTTCCAACTTATCCCTTCACCTTTGAGTCTATCTATATACTGCATTAGTTCTTGTTCCTTCTGGGGTGTGGACTTCAGGTAAAATTCTTCTTCATCTTTAGAGTACATAAGAATATATTCGCAGTTATTTTGGAGAGATCTTCCTTGATGACTTCCACTGACCCCTGCAATTTTAGCCTCAATTGTTATCATGTTTTTAAAGTTGTTTCCTCCAAAGACGTTATCCATTAAAATTTTCAAATAAGATTGTTCCATATCATCACATTGAACAAAAATGGCACCATCTTTGCTTAAAAGATCTTCTGCAACTTCTAACCTATTTTTCATAAATGTTAACCAAGTGGAACGGTTAAATTTGTCATTATAGTTAAAGCTATCATTACCTGTATTATAAGGTGGATCTATGTAAATCATTTTAACTTTTCCAGCATATTTCTCTTTCAATGTATGTAAAGCTAGTAAGTTATTTCCCTTCATGATTAAGTTATCATCTTCACTAAAGCTATTAATCTTATGTACGCCATTTTCATCATACTTTTCCGCATTGACTAAAATCTTCTTATCTAACAAGGTATCTATTTCTTCCTTAGCAATGACTTCATTTAAAAAAGGTTCATCTGGACGTAAATCATCTTTGTCCGTGTCTTCTTTACTCATGCTTGCCTTTAACACGGTGTCTTTGTAAGGGAAGTCTAGTACGACATCTGTTGATTCATCGATGAATTTTCCACCTGCCGTTAATCCAATCTTCTTGGAGTACTTTGTATATGAATCCTGCCAGTACTCGTCTGCTTCAAATAGTTCAATCAACTTATTTGTCTGCATGACGATGTTTCCTGCAATGTCAATTGTAAAGTTGTTTTTAATAGTTTCATTTGTAACGAATGCTTCAAGCAATGGTGCATCATAACCATCTAAGTCTTGAATGACCTTATTTTTGTTGACAATATCTCCAATGAAATACTTGTCTCCAAACTGTTGTAATACGTGTTTAATTGCTTCATTTATCTTTGTATTCAAGTGTATTCCCTCCATTATCTAATAAACACCACATAATTTATTAAATTATCTCATTATATTTAATATGTTTTTGATTTAATTGAAAGATCAAAAATCCCTCATCATTGGTCTACGTTTATATCAGAGCTTTTTTATTCTATTCACTCCAATTATAGCAAAATAATATACTTTTACATCATTTCCATGCCCACTTCTTGAATATCCTTATTTTTATCTGTTTTCTTACGCTCTTCCAATTTCACATCTTCTTTTAACAAATATGAGTTATAGACATTATCATCAAGAACTGCTTGCTGTTTTTTAGTTAGATTTCCAACATCTTTCAATTGATGATAAGCATTTAAGTATTTATCTTCACCTACTTTTAATTTTCCTGCATCGACTACTTCCAAGTCCGAATCTCTTATTTCCGGAAACATGGCACTGTATTTCGTTTCGTAAACCTGACTTTTTCCCTGATATTTCTCTTCTAATTTCCCTAGCAGTTCATTACCTTCTGCAAATTCCATCATCGTATTATTTTGTAGCTCTGGGGCCTCCGACTTTTCTATAAACATTTGTGGTTTCTCAATATCCAAGTCATAGCCTTTTAACCATGCCTTACACTTTACAACGTGATCAAATTCTTCCGTCCAAGCTTCGTTCGTTGAATTGTCTACTCCAATAACTACATCGCCATCCTCACGATAATACAAGCCTTTTGTATGTTCTTCTTCCATATGATCAATGATATAATCCATTGCTTCTTGATTAACTTCTATGAGTTCTGATGTATCTTTTCTATCTTGAATAGCTTGCAAGAATAAATTTTTTCCGTTTCCCAAACTTTTTGCTTGCTCCTTCATCAACTCAGGTTCCATTATTTCGATAAACTCGATCGATGTAGCACGAACTTCCTCTAACAACTTTGCTTTATCTTGCAGCTCTTTTCCTTGTGTCCAATTCGCTAGATAACCTAGAGAATAATCACTTGTATCAATATCAAAATAAGAGGCTACGGCATAGGCTGTCATTTCTGCTTGGAATTCCTTTTCTTCTGATGAAAGATTCATACGATTTTCTGCCGAGCTGTGTAATTTCGCATGTGCCAATTCGTGCAGCAATGTTTTCACGTTTTGTAACTCGCCATTACGAGGGTTCAATCCAATATGATTCTGTCGATTTCCCATACCATAGTAAAAAGCACCTTTTGCGGATCCTAATTCCTCTATTGGCTCACCAATTGTTACATCAAAATTGTCTCCAACTTCTTTCATAGCTTTTAGCATAGCTTGATAGTTTGCTACATTCCCTTCCATCCATTTGTTCGGGAAAATTTCAGGTAAGTCACTCGCTTTAGCATTTGTTTGAGAAATATCAAACACACTTCCTTTACCAAAATACATTTTTCCATCCTTCTTCTCCAATTCTCCTGCCTTTATACGCTCTTTTTCTTGAGTGGTGGCATATTTGATACCTTTCCACTTCCCATCGTCTCCCTTAAATTTAGGCTTTGTCTTATTTGGAACTAAAATTCGGATTGCTTTCTCACCCTTTTGCACTTGAAAGCCTTTCTCTTTCCAAAACTTATAACTTCCAACAGCTTGTGCACCACTAAACTGATTTTGAATAAGTGCTGTATTACGTAATGAATAGTGATAAAACTGCATCATAAATTCCAGATGTTCTGCCATTTGTTCAGGTGTTTCAAAATAAGATACAATAGATTCATTCATTGTTTCTGTTAACTTTTTAATTTCCTCACGTTTTTGTTCAAATGTTTTTCTCTTCATGAAATTATCCTCCTCAAAATAAATAAAAGGCCTCCCATCGTTGGGAAGCCTACATTTCTAATTCGTTACTATTATTTTTATCTAGTGAAGACTTTTCTTTATCGTTATTTAGTACTTGTTTTTCCTTTCCAAATGCTTGCAAGTCCAATGTCGCCTTATTGAAATGATCCTCTTTCATCATTGTTTCCGCATCTTTTCCTAAAACTTTTATAAAATGCTGTTCTTCTTCTTTCGTTTGTGGCACCTCGGTTATATGATTATAAAATTTTACACTCACAAGCTCATCATTTTCTGTCATCATTAAACAGTTCGTATCTTTTACATAAGTGATTTCTGCTTTATTTGTTCCTTTTTCATTCATCCTCATATTTCCTCCATCCTACAAAATAAAAAAAGAGCTCCTACCAGGGAACTCAGTTTGTATTTCCATTTCATTTTAACAATTGGTTTCTAACTACCTAAATCACCTTTCCGCGCTCAGCATCCAACGGAACCAACGCTTCGTCATCTTCCTGAAAAATCTTCTCAACTTCATCTTTTGTCATCGTATCAACTTCGATTTCTACCTCTCCAGCATCAACATTGAAAACAACACTATCCGTTTTTATTTCTTTTATATAGCCCAAATCATGCATTGGTCTTCACCTTCTTCTGAAATTCAAATTTTACTTTTTGATCTTCTGCATCATACTGCAAAAAGGCATCAAACTTTTTCCCTTTCTTACTTTTAAATCCTTTAATCCAATTTGTTCTCTCACCGTTTAATAACTTTTTTATGTTTGTTTGGCTAATTGTTTTACCAAGGACTTTTTTCGATAGTGTAAACTTACATCCATTCTGATAACATGAACAGCCATAAAACTTTCCTTTATCTTGTACCAATCCATCATCACAAATAGGACATTTGCCAACAGAAGATTGTTCTTCTACCTGTTCTAATACTTGATCCATTTTCCCAATCTTTTTGGGCGCATTTTCCATAAGAGCCTGGATCATTTGCTTAATTCTATCCAAAAACAATTCTTGTGACCCTTCATTCTTTCCTATTTTCTTTAGATAGGTTTCCCATTTCGCTGTCATCTCTGGACTAGCAAGTAATGTACCCTCCACAGCCTGGCAAAGTATTTTTCCTTTATCCAATACAGTTACTTGATTCTTTCTGACTTCAATATACATTTGGCGTTTTAATGTTTCTATGATACTTGCTCTTGTTGCTTCTGTTCCAATTCCTTCACTTTCTTTTAATGTATGCTGCAATGCTTCGTCATCTACTTCTTTTCCAGCGTGTTTCATCACGTTAATAAGTTGTCCCTCGGTATAATACTTAGGTGGCTTTGTCTTTCCTTCTGCTATTTCCACATCTACCTGGCACGCTTGACCTTTTTCCATTAATGGTAAGACCGTTTCTTTTTTCTTAGTCTGTCGATTCTTAAATAATGATTTCCAGCCTATTTGTTTCTCCACTTTTCCACTTGCTTCAAAGTTAATCCCTTTTACATCTATCTCTACTTTTGTTTCTTCATATTTGTAATCAGGTGCAAACATAGCCAAGGTGGTTGCCACTACTTCTTGATAAATGTTTCTTTCCTTTTCATTCAAAGACGCGATATTGGCAGCTTGTTTTGTTGGTACAAGGGCATAGTGCTCGCCAAATCAAGAGTATATTAAAAACTTTTCTTATTTGATAGTATACAATTCATTGAATACATATATTTAACGATAGGAAATATAATGGTCTAAGATTTAGTATTTTCGTGTTGCTCAAGTACTCTTTTTC
>Ga0209487_1001845_pt1 | contig 17563 bp, 14 predicted proteins | sample Poulit2012_FD_187524 | JGI IMG/M metagenome (GOLD analysis project Ga0209487, IMG submission 187524) | Agricultural soil microbial communities from Georgia to study Nitrogen management - Poultry litter 2012 (SPAdes) (version 2) | ecosystem: Environmental > Terrestrial > Soil > Agricultural land...
CAACTTCCAAACCAACATCTTCCCAGTTTTGTATGATGGCATCTGTACGTCCTTGGAATGGGTCGCCACCAGCATAGTGACTGAATTTAATAACGAATTCATTACCATCTGGGTCTGTTCTAAACTCGTCTCCATCTTTAATCGTATAACCAGCTTCATCAAGTAATTCTTCAGCTTTTTCAGGATCATAATCATACTGCGTCAATTCAGATTCATCAGCACGGATCCAGTGTGTTGATGGAACTGGAGAGTTAACAACTGTTGCTGCTCCTGTTAAATAAGCGTCAATGATTGATTCACGGTCAATAGCATAAAACATGGCTTGACGTACACGTTTGTCCTCGTATTTGTCAAAGTCAGGTACAGATTCACCATCTACCCGATGACCGAAACGGAAGCCGATATAAGAATAACCCAAACCTTCGTGTTCTATAACTTCAACATTATCCAGTGCCTCAAGTTGTTCAATATCATCTGGGCGAATTTCCATGATATCAACTTCTTCACTTTCAAGTGCACCAGAAATTTGTGATGTATCAATCACTTTAACAAGGATTTCTGATAATTTCGGTTTACCTTTCCAGTAATCATCAAAACGTTCTAAACTCACATATTCACCAGGGTTAATTTCTTTAATCTTAAATGGCCCAAGACCGATCGGATTATCACGAATTTCTTCGGATTCTTCCAGATCTGCAACTTCAATATCTTCTAAATAGTGTTTAGGTAATGGACTTGACCATAAGTTCTCTATGTTATTTACACGTGGTGCTGTAAACGTAATTTCAGCTTCATAATCTCCAATCAACTCAAAACCAGAGATTTCATCAGCTTCTCCTTCATGATATTCTTCTGCACCTTCAATGCCCGCTACATAGTTGTAACGGTCGCCCTCATAATCTTCATGTGCAAGCACTTCAAGGGCGAATTGCCAATCTTCCATTGTTAACTCTTCACCATCATGCCACTCTACACCTTCTTCAAGTGTAAAGGTATAATGTTGGTTATCTTCTGTTTCCCATTCTACGAGATTGCCAGAATAATGTAACTCTTCATCTACATCAAACAAAGACTCATGAACAAAGTCAATAATTTGCCCGTCAACAGCACTTGACGTAAAACCATCCACAAAGATACCATCTGGCTCATTATCAATGGCGTATGTCAATGTCCCATCTTCTGAATCCCCACTTGCTTCTTCATCATTATTATTATTATCGTTATTGTTATTATTGTTGTTGTCATTATTGTTATTATCATTTTCTTCGCCTGTGTTCTCATTGTTATCATTGTTATTGTTATTATCATTGCTGCCACAAGCGCCTAAAACTAAAACTAACGAAAATACGATTGCTACTACAAACCATAATCTCTTGGACAATTATATTCCCCCTTATTATTTGTCACGCTTCACTCTCATCTTCATCTTCGTACAAAAGACATGCGACCTGTCGATTAGGCCTCACCTCCTTCAATTGTGGAACAATTTCTTTACACTTTGGCATCGCTACTGGACATCTTGTATGAAAGACACAACCAGTTGGTGGGTTTTGTGGACTTGGTACATCCCCCTCCAATATGATTCGTTCTTTCCTTTTCAATGGATCTGGATTTGGAATAGCCGATATTAATGCTTGTGTATAAGGATGTAATGGTTCCTCATAGATCTCATCTTTATCTGCGACTTCAACAATGTGGCCAAGATACATGACACCAATTCGGTCACTCATATGCTTTACAACACTTAAATCATGTGCGATAAATAAGTATGTCAGATCAAATTCATCCTGTAATTCATTCAATAAATTCAAAACTTGAGATTGAATTGAAACATCCAATGCACTGACAGGCTCATCTGCAATAATGAGTTTTGGATTTAGAGCGAGCGCACGCGCGATACCGATACGCTGTCTTTGGCCACCGGAGAATTCATGTGGATATTTATAATAATCCTCCTCTCGCAAACCGACACGCTGAATAAGCTTTTTTACCTCTGCTTCTAATTCTTTATGGGACTTTTTCGAAAAGTTCCGTAAAGGCTCATCAACGAGATGACCGACCATCATTTCCGAATTGAGTGATGCATATGGATCTTGAAATACCATTTGAAAGTCTTGTCGTGCTCTTCTTAACCGCGCACCACGTAATCTTGTAATATCCTTACCATCAAATATAATTTTACCTTCAGTTGGATCTGTTAATCGTAGAATTGTTCGTCCTGCTGTTGATTTACCGCAACCAGACTCACCAACAAGCCCAAAAGTCTCACCACGTTTTAGTTTTAATGAAATACCATCAACAGCTTTGACATCCCCAATTTTACGTTTGAAAAAGCCAGCTGTTACAGGATAATATTTTTTCAAATCTTCCACTTCTAATACATAGTTTTCGTCATGTGTTTTGTCTTTTTGCACTGTTTGCTCACTCATACACTCGCCTCCCCAGTTTCTTCAGTTTTAGCTGGATAAGATTCGTCAAAAAGGAGACATCTTGCCGTATGTCCTTCACTTACTTCTGCTAATTGTGGCGTTACTTTCTTACAATCGTCAAATGCCATTGGACATCTGTCTGCAAAGCGACACCCTACTTTAGGCATATTTTGTATGGATGGCACAATGCCACCAATGCTGTTTAATGTTTCAACATCCTCTTCCATTCTTGGAATACTCTCAAGTAATGCTGATGTGTATGGATGTTTTGGGTTTTCAAATAAATCAACAACATCTGATGTTTCCACAACTTGACCCGCATACATGACAACCACTTTATCAGCCATTTCTGCTACAACACCAAGATCATGTGTAATGAGCATGATGGCCATGTCTTCTTTTTCTTGAATATCTCGTAAAAGTTCTAAGATCTGAGCCTGTACCGTTACATCAAGAGCTGTTGTAGGCTCATCCGCAATCAGAAGTTTAGGATGTAGTGCAATTGCAATGGCGATCATTACCCGTTGCCGCATACCACCTGATAATTGATGTGGATATTCATCGATAATACTCTCGGGACGCGAAATACCAACCTGCCTGAGTAATTCTATTGATCGTTCTTTTGCTTCTTTCTTTGACATTTCTGTATGATTAAAAAGTATTTCTTGAACTTGGGAACCAACAGTAAATACGGGATTCAACGCTGTCATAGGCTCTTGGAAGATCATAGAAATATCTTTTCCACGAATCTTGTTCATTTGTTTATTTGTCAAATCGACTAAATTCTGATTTTGAAAAATAATTTCGCCATCAGATATTTTGGAGATCAAGTTTGGTAATAATTGCATAATTGATAAAGACATAACGCTTTTACCACAGCCAGACTCACCAACAACACAAACAACTTCTTTCGGTTTGACCTCGAAGTTAATGTCTGTTATTGCATGATGTAACTCACTATCTATAATAAAGCTCGTTTGTAAATGCTTAACTTCCAGCAAAGCATTTTGTTCAGCTCTATCACTCATTTATAATCCTCTCCCTTTAAAACACGACCTAGCCAGTCGAAAAAGTTAGAATAATTTATCAAATAAACTGAAAATATATCCATAAAAATGGGTATAATAAATTAGATATTATTCACTAAATTATAAATGATTTTTGTATTTTTAACAAGTTTACATCTGTTTTGTAATATTTACTTTTATAGGATTGAGACAGTACTGATCCATGCATAGTTTGGAATCAGGTTTTAGTCAAATATGCCTTTGAAAAAATTGCCAATTGCTTGAAACAATTCTTTAAAGAAGTTAGCAACTTTTTCCCAAAATCCAGCATCAAGTCCTAAGTCATCTAGTTTATCTTGAATCGTGGATGCAATATCTTCTAATTCTTTTTTCACTTTACTGAAATCGATATTTAAATCACGCATCTTTTCAAATAAATTAATGAGCATTTCTCGATCTGCATCATTTAATTCAATCTTAAGTTTATCAAGTTGCTCTTTGACTATACGTTCAACATCTTCTTTTGTTGCTGGTTTCTGATCAGCAATTTCCTTTTTGATTTCTGTAAGTAATTCAGACACTTTTTCTTGGCTTAAACCTTCTTTATCAGCCAAATCTGTTGCAACATTGAGTTCTTCGTTGGCTAGTTCCATTCGGTCCTTATCTAATTCTTCGCCATCTTCATCATATGCCTTATAGATCCCAGTTAACGCAGAGTGGCCAGTGACTTGAACAGGTGAGGCAATCTCAACTGTTGCTGAGTCAACGCCAGCAGTTAACAACGCATTTGCATACATATCGCTTGTTACTTGTGTAATGTTTTCCGGTGTAACAATATGAATGCTTAAGCCTTTATTAGGCTCTTGTATCTCGATTTTGGCAGAAGAAAACATTCTTGAATCGGGATTGCCATCAATATATCTGGCATAATCCTCACCTGTTACAATGTACTCCCTGATTGCGTCAGGGTCGGTTATGTTTAAGCTATTTCGGACTTGTTCTTTTTGTTCATCGGTTAAATTCGACCCATAAATAATGATCGTATCTTCTGATTCACTTACAGCTTGTGTTGGTTTTGACATTGGTAAAATCGTCATGGACAATAACAGCACGACTAATACGTTTAATACTTTTTTCATATGATATACATCTCCCTATTGATATGTATGTTTTTTCTAAAATTGTTATTTATGTTGCCACTTAAAAGTTATATAACCGATATATAGATATTTTACCCTTATGTTGAAAAAAATACGAATTTAGATGTGTTAATCTAGAACCGAAACGCATCATGCCATCCTTATAAAGAAATACGACAGTTTATTTATGGCATGCATATGCAGATTTTTATAGTTGTTTCTTTTGACACTTACTTTTAAAGTCAAGCATTATTATTTAAAATCGTTTCTAGAAAGGCTATAATAATAATGAAACAAATACGTGTCAATTCGTGAAGGGAAGTCTTTAACATAGTTTATCAACAATCGCTCGTGAAACGTAATCTCGTGATCATGTGGTTTGCGAACTTTTTTGTTGCGGGAAGTATGACAATGGTGCTCCCCTTTATTTCACTATACATCCAATCTTTCGGTAACTTTTCCGAAAGCTATGTTCAAACTTGGTCTGGTTGGATTTTTGCTATCACATTTGTGACAGCTTTTGTTTTTTCACCTATATGGGGACGCATCGGTGATTTATTTGGCAGAAAGAGAATTTTAATTATTTCTGCAACTGGACTCACTATTTCTGTTTTTCTTATGGGGTTTGCCACATCTGTTTGGCAGCTTTTTTTATTACGATTATTTATGGGTATTTTCACCGGGTTTGTGCCGTTATCGCAAGCACTGATCTCGATTCAAACACCGCAAGCTATTGCAGGCAAAGTACTCGGTTCACTGCAAACAGGTAGTATAACCGGAACATTGTTAGGACCTTTGCTAGGTGGTGTGCTTGCTGATACTTTTGGCTATGCAGCGAGCTTTAAATGGACGTCTATTACGCTTTTCTTATCGGCGATCATTGTTACATTTGGTGTTAAAGAGTTAAAAGCTAAAGTAACGAATAAAGAGGAAAAAAGTCAGTATAGTAGTAAAGAAGTCATTAAGCATATTTTGCAAAGTCCTGTTCTACTCGTCGTTATGCTTATATCAATGATTGTCCAAGTCGCCCATTTTAGTATTCAACCGATTCTTTCGCTCTATGTTATTGAATTAAACGGTATGGAAAAAATTGCTTTAATGTCGGGTATTACTTTTTCAATTACAGGCCTAGGGAACTTATTTATGGCCAGGCGTTGGGGTGGGCTTGGTGATCGATATGGTTACGTGAAAATATTAATTGTTTTATTGTTTGCTGCTGGTATTTTTTACTTACCAGGTGCGTTTGTAACGAATGTATACCAACTGATCGTTCTGCGCTTTCTACTGGGAATTGCGATTGGCGGACTTATACCTGTGCGCATTGCTTATATACGCCAAAAGGCACCAATATCTATGCAAGGAGAAGTACTGGGGTATAATACAAGTTTGCGGTTTTTGGGTAATATTATTGGACCTGCGCTTGGAGGCGTACTTTCTGGTATGTTCGGTATTTCTTCAGTCTTCTATGTTACAAGTGGATTGCTCTTAATAAGTGGGTGTGTCATGCTTTACGTATGGTACAAATATGAATATAACAATGTGTATACATTTAGTCATAGTAAATAAATGCATTTTAGATCAGATGAGTGATTATAGATTGATTTATCATCTAATCGGAGAAAGAAAGTGATGCAATGAAAATTATCGTTGTCGAAGTGTGTGACGCGAATGTGCTCACTACAATTGATGTAGAGACTATTATTGAAGATGAGTTTCCAGAAGTGGCGGTCATTATTAACCAGTGCCTGTCATTTTGTGGTCTTTGCCGTTCTGTTCCGTATGCCATTGTTAATAATCGACGTATATTCGGAAAAACGCCTGAAACTTGCCTAGACAATATACGCCAAGCTATAAAAGAAGAACTCACTATTTTTTACTCATAGGGAGTTCTTTTTTGTCCTTTTAAAAATTTATTGATAAGCAACCGAAACTGCGAGATAACGCTTGATGGTGGATTGTACTTTTATGTGATAGCTTTTTGGGGAGAAGCACTCTATGTTACCTGAAGCACCTTGTTTGACCGCTTCAGGGCACATAGAATGTTTTACGGTTGATGTACAATAACATCCATTTCAACGCGTACATCCTTCGGAAGACGACTCACTTCTACTGTTGCCCGTGCTGGAAATGGCTTTTGTAAGTAGCTACCATAAATATCATTAACGATTGCAAAGTCATCCATGGACGCTAAATAAATTGTAAATTTTACAACTTGTGAAAAGTCTGCTTGGGCTTCCGTTAATATGGCTTGAATGTTTTTCAAAACTTGATGTGTTTGTTCTTCAATGCCTTCTGCTACGTTTCCAGTCTCAGGATTGACGGGAATTTGTCCGGAAACGTACGTAAAATCCCCCGCCTGTATCGCCTGAGAGTATGGCCCAATTGCAGCTGGGGCCTTGTCTGTATGTATTTCTTTTACCATATGTCATGTCCTCCTTGTATATATCGTCTTATTCATCATAACATGTTTACCTTTTTGTTTGCGCACCAAACGTCCATCGATCTGATTAAAGAGCCATAATCTACTTTAACTTCAATGATTCATTTTAATGTGTGCTTCACTTTGAATGACTATTCAATATACTTTACAAGCCATCCGACAAGTAGTCCGTACACAATATGTCCACCCGTCCAATAGGTCAAGGCAATCCAATCCGTAAGTAATGGCGTCCGTTCAGAAAAGGTGGTTGTAAAGTATAATACGCATGCAATCGCAATATTTAACCAAACATAATCCATAACGTTGTAAGCCCGATTTATAGACTTCAGGCTATTAAATAATACAATGACAACGATCATAGACACGATTAAATGCAACATAAAGTCCATTAATTCCGATCGTGAGATATCTTTAAGTACTGGAAAATAATCAACGTTCAGTAATAATGTATATACTTTTTTGTCTGTCAACAATTCTACGAGCTTTAATAGCCCACCAAAAAGGGATCCCGCTAACAAACCAATGACGCATAAGGCCATTAACCGTCGCATTGTTTCGTCCTCTCTCAAAAGTTCTTTAACTACTTTTTGCAAACAATTGCTTTTGACGCCATTTTCCGTAACGATAATAAAGACTTGCAAATAGGCAACTTACGACAAAACTTGCCCCCATACCAATCGCAATTCCTGTATCACCATAAAAATGTGAAAAAAGAGATGTTAATGGAAACCGCAAAACCCAAAAGGATAAAATATTTAAAACCAACACTTGGTACATAGCACCTGCTGCACGCACAACGCCGTTTAAGATAAAATTAACACCTAGAAAAGGAAAGAAAAATGCCATAATCTTTAAATACTTTGAACCAAAAGCAATAGCCTCTGGGTCATCAATAAACAACTTCACACCAAACTCTGCAAACACAAATATACAGAGTCCCATAACCCCCATAACTAGAAAATTATATATTAAAGTATATTTGGTGACGGCTGACACACGTTGCCAATTTCTGATACCAATATTCTGACCAGCCATACTGTTCACCGCTGTTCCAAGCGCTTGTGCTGGAAGCATAACCAGTCTATCAAGTCTTTGAGCAGCCCCATAACCGGCAACAACTGCCCCGCCAAATTGAGTAACAACACTCATAATGGCAGCTGAACCAGCAGAAATAACTGACGTTTGTAAGCCAGAAGGTATACCAAGTTTTAATATTAACCGGATGTCTTTTGCAGCCGGTTTGCTCGGTATATCAAAGGGGGCCAACCTTTTCCTTAATACGTAAACAAGACCAATAACAAATGCACTTCCTTGAGATAGAATCGTTGCGATCGCAGCACCTTCGATCCCAAGTTTAAATCCAGCGATAAAAAGCGGATCGATAACAACGTTCAGCAAAACAGCGATCATAACAAACATTAATGGTGTTTTACTATCTCCTAAGGCTCTTAAAACAGTACTGATAAAATTATAACCGAATAAAAATAGCATGCCGATAAAATTGATTTGTAAGTAGGCTTTTGCTTCTGCCATCATGCTTGCTGGTGTACCCAGAAGTCCTAGTAATGCTTCTGATAGTAAATATCCGAAAACACCTAAACTAACTGACATAACGGTAAACATAACAACAAAGGCATTTAAATATCGCTTAAGCCCCGCGTGATCCCTCCGGCCTTTTTGTTGGGATAGAATGGTCAATGCTGCATTATTCATACCGATGACAAATGATAATACAGTGAAAACAATCGCACCAGATATCGAAACGGCCCCTAAGGCCGATGCACCTAGTAGGTTACCGATCCATAAACTATCAACAAGTTGATATGATGTTTGCAATAAATTTGTTAACATAATCGGTGCCGAAAATTGAACAAGCTGTTTGAAAATATTCCCTTCCGTAAAACTAAACTGTGTCTGCATATCAGGCCAACCTTTCTCCACCCCATATGTTACCATTAGAAACTTAAATATGCATGCTTACATGAGACTTTCATATCAAACCTCCCAGTCAATCAAATCACCCCTTTTTAATGAATTGGAATTTTACTCAGGTTGTTAAAAATAAAAAAGCAAGAATTAAAGTGTCACCAAGACGTTCCTTTGGCTAACATCTTATAAATCCTTGCTTCATAGTGATGTATCATTATAGATCTAAAATAAACATATCGCCCATTTTTATTCTTTTTCTAAATACTTAACAATTCGCGAATATCCTCTTCATTTAAACTAGATAGCATTGTTTCTCCCGGCTGAATCACTTGATCAACGAGTGCACGTTTCTTTTGTTGCAAGGCATAAATTTTCTCTTCAATTGTTCCCTCGGCGATGAGTCTAATCACCTGTACCACCTTCTTCTGTCCGAAACGATGTGCCCGGCCAGTTGCCTGATCTTCTACAGCTGGATTCCACCATAGATCATATAAAATAACTGTATCTGCACCCGTTAAGTTTAAACCTGTTCCACCGGCACGGAGTGAAATTAAAAAGACACTTTTCTCACCCGCATTAAATTGTTCACTCATATGCACACGCTCTTCTGACGGGGTTTGACCATGTAAATAAAAGTAATCGATGCCTTCCCGTTTTAATGCTTCTATTATAATTCCATGCATGGTTGTAAATTGAGAGAAGATAAGCATCCGTTTGCCATTGGCCATCGCATTCCGCACGGTTTCTAATAACTGCTCCAGCTTACCTGATTGCCCCTCATAGTTTTCTATAAATAAGGATGGATGACAACACAATTGTCGCAAACGGGTTAAGCCGGCAAGTATTCTCATGCGATTTTTTTGAAAGCCACTTTCTTTCATCGAAGTAGAAGCTTCTTGCTGAACCTGTCTTAGGTAACCAACATATAAATCCTTTTGCTCCTTCGTCAGTTCAGAAACATGAACAGATTCAATTTTCTCCGGTAGTTCTGTTAAAACATCCTCTTTCACGCGGCGTAAAATAAACGGCTTCGTTAGTGTAGCAATCTTTTCAGGTGAATACTGTTTAAACATACGTTGACTCGGCATTAATCCAGGTAAGATTGCTTGAAAAACAGCCCATAATTCCTCGATTGAATTTTCAATAGGCGTTCCACTCAGAGCAAATTTTCGTCCTGCCTGTATTTGACGAATCGCTTGGGACGTTTTTGTAGCATAGTTTTTAATGTATTGTGATTCATCTAGTATTAACGTTTGAAAATGATATTTTATATACTGATCGATATCCTGTCTCAATGTTGCGTAAGATGTGATCCAAATGTCTTGATCAGCTGATGCTTTAATTTTCTCCTTCCGTTCTACTGGTGTGCCGGTCATAACCGTCACAGTCAAATCTGGCGCAAAGCGATGACACTCATTTTTCCAATTATATAGAACCGACGAAGGTGCAATAACCAAATGAGGTTGATTTGGTTGCTTAGGCTCAGATAGTAGATAAGCAATTGTTTGTAATGTTTTCCCCAACCCCATATCATCAGCCAAAATACCACCTAAATGGTAGGCGCTTAACGATTTAAACCACTGAAATCCCGTCATCTGATAGTCCCTTAAAGTGGCATGTAAATTGTCAGGGAGTTCATAAACTTGCTCCTCCGGTGATTTTAATTGGTGTAACAATTTACGAAATGCAGGGTCATAATGTTTACGTGTTTCAATTAGTTCATCAATTTGTGCACCACGATAAACAGGCATTTGAATATGACCCGACTGCACATCTGCTTGGTCCACATCCAAATCACGAAACAATTGTTTCATCGATGCAAATGCCTCACCTTCTAAAGACAACAGAGCACCATTATTCATCCGGTAATATCGTTTACGTTCTATTACCGCGTTTAGTATTTGTTGGACCTCTGCATCATGAACACCATCCATATTGAAGCCAATTTCCAACAAATTCTCTGAAGCAACAAACTCAACAGATGTACTTGGCAGGGGCTCATTTTTAATGATAAGTTGCTGAACTTCTGACGTTAAAAACAATTCTACATGCTCATCAAGTAGTGGCAGAACGGTATATAAAAAGTCATATAATATATCTTCATCTGTTTCAATATATAGAAATTTGCCGTTATAACGAAAACTGGCATGTTCTATTAAATTCATAATATGTTGTTCTTTTTCTATATCACGAATGATCATAACATCCCGCGATTCATGGGCCCTAAAAGGATCAATGACTTCTTGACCATATTGATACGTTAACTCTCCGACAATGAGGTGTGCATCCATTTGCAAATATAACTTTGCTTTTAATGGTACTTGAATAATTTCTTCAGCAACCTTTTCCGCTATTTCAACTGTACCAACCTTTTTTATAGACGGGAGCACTTCTGATAAAAATGTATCAGCCTGCTCCTGATTGATCGGCAGTATCGATTGCTCTTTAACGACCTCTGTCACTTGTTCTAAAACTGGAACTTGTTCTTTTGTTGGAAAGTAGAATGTCCCTAGGTGGAAAAATACTTGGTAATCTTCAAAATAAACACCCTCGCCGATCTCATCCATCACAAACAATAAATCATCTTGATCACTTTTGGTTAAGGCAAACTGCAACGGTAGCTCACCTTCTATGATGTCCGTGTGTTCATATTGATGACCATGGATGGACACAAGAAAATCCCGTTCCATCAATTCCTCTAATAAGTCCTTAAGCAATAATGGGGGTATCACAACAGAACGTTTATGATTATTTTGATAATACTGCATGGCGATGCCTTGATACATTTCTTCATTTCGTAATATAGAGAGCAAGAGATCAAATACTTTTAAATCTCGTTGCAAAAAATAATGTGTATCTGGATGGAATGTGAATGTTTTTGTAAAGTAATGGGAACGTCCCGAACGCACATTATTTAAAAATGCTGCTACATCCTTAACAACAAAACATCTACCTTCACCCGTTTTAAGTTCAATATGAAGATTTCGTTCATAAGACCATTTGCAATAATATTCAACATGCATTGGGATTTTCTCAACAAGACCATTTGTTTCTGTGACTTGTGTTTCTGTTAATGCTTGTATAAAACGATTTGTCGCCTCAAAGTTTTGGACAGACGTTTCTTCAGCACTCTTTTCAGAGGCACTTAACAAAACAGCGACAATATGCTTGCAAGACTCATATGTCGCGAAAGCTGGACATTCACAATATGCACCAATACGACCTTTGGCGATGTTCTTTAAATTGATTTCAACAAAATAAGGTTCAGTTCCTAACACAGTGGCAGTCCACAAATGGTTGTTCACATCGTACAACAAATCTGTTACCCGTTTATTTTTATAATATGTCAACCCACGATCATAGATGTGAGTTGGAAACATTTTTTGTATATTAACATCATTAATCGTCTTCAAAACGGCTTGACCCTACCTTCTTATCGCACATAATATTTATATTGGCTAACAGTATATTATACATGACTAAACAGATTTAACCTAATATATGACAGGCACTCTGATCTATGACTCTGGGGTAGCTTGTCTATTTCTTTTACTTCTGAATAACAAATAAAAGTAAAGTGAAATAGATAGTGTGACAGAACCCGCAGCTGCTAAATAAATGACTGCATAGCCAAATGCATAAGCTAACTGCCCAAACGTAATCGCACCGATGCCAACACCTAGATCAAAAAAAGAAAAGAAAGTCGCATTTGCCATGCCTTTTCTGTTTTCCGCAGCTTGGTCGACTGCCCATGCTTGTAATGCAGGTTGAACACTTCCGAACCCTAACCCATAAATTCCAGCAGCAATGAGCATAACGCTCGTACTAGGTAACCATGCCAATAAAAACATTGCTACTAAAATACAGAGTGCACCAGGTGGGAAAACATATGTATGACCTTTATTATCATAGATTTTACCCGCAAATGTCCTAGAAATTAATAAAAACAACGCATAAACTAAAAAGTATGACTCAATACCCTTAATACCTTGTTCGGCAGCATGCAGTGGTAAAAATGATGCAATCCCACCAAATGTTACAGTAATAAAAAACAAAAGCACGGCAGGTTTTATAGCTGTTTTTTCAAAAATATCGAACTTTACTGTCGTAGATTTATGTGGTGACTGCTCCACTTTCTTATAACGAATTCTCGTCGATAATAGTAAAGCCGCAAGCCCCAATGCAGCACAAACTAAGAAGAAACTTTTAAAGGAAATTTCGTCGACTAAAGCAAGCCCTAACGTTGGGCCTAGAGCTAAAGCTAAATTACCAGAAAGCCCAAAATACCCCATCCCTTCGCCTCTTCTTTTTGGCGGAATCAGGCCTGTTGCGATCGTACCTGTTGCAGTTGTTGAAAAACCCCAACCAACACCCTGCACAACACGCATAATGAATAAAAATATAATGCTCGTCACAAACGCAAAGGAACCAACAGATATAACGAAGATACTTAGGCCGATCATGTAGACGAATTGGCGTCCCTTTGTTTCTAATGTTTGTCCAGCATATGGTCGGAAAATTAGCGCTGAAAAAGTAAAGATCCCGACAACAATACCGATTAATTGGTCACTCCCACCCAGTTCCTTAACAAATAGTGGTAACGTCGGTAATGTCATTTGGAATCCAAGAAAAATAAAAAAGTTAGCACAACAAATGAGAATAAAATCACGCGTCCATATTTTATCCTTGTTTATTACCTTGTTGTTTGATGATGAACCCATAGATGCTTCGTCTCCCTCTCATAAATCATTCCTTTTATTATACAGGATAAGAAAGGTGAATACATATGTTTCGACTCGGATTTATATGATTAAGTCATTAATTGTTGATCTATCATCAGATAAAAAAGAGTTGTTCGGCTACCTTCCAAACAACTCTTTCATATGACCTACTCAGTTATAACACCACATGCAATGCGCTCACCAGAGTCGCCGGCTGGTTGGGATACATAATCATCCGCCTTTTCATGAATAACGAGCGCTGTACCATCTGGATGATTTAACGAATTGCTTTCGCTTTTTTTCAAAGTGACCATTTCATTTAGGATCGTTGCTTCTACTGTTCCATCACTGTCTACTTCTAAATTTGGTAAATCCCCAGCATGAGGGCCTTCGGGATGATCAAATCCGTGCTTCGCATCTGTCGGATTGAAATGTTCTCCCGCCGATTCAAATGTCGGTGGATCACACATTCCTTTGTCATGGATGTGAAAGCCATGTACACCTTCTGGTAAATCCCATGCTTCAATATGAATCGACACGCCCTTATCCTCTTCAGTCAGTGTTGCTTGACCTGTTTGCTCACCGTCTGCATTGATAAGCTCAACATGGCGTGATGTCTCATTACCAGCTTTTTCACTTTTCCCTTCAAAGATCGATGTTTCCGTCGCTTCTTCTTGGTCATGTTCTGATTCATCATTTTGTGAAGTGCATGCACCGAGTACAAACAACACCCCTATGATACACAAGATATACATCAGACGTCTCATTTTTAGTGCAGTCTCCTTTCGAATTGTAGATTCGAATCTAGCGTTTACATAAAACGTCATTTTTAAACAAAAAAGTAGCGAACGTTTTGAATCGTCCACTACTTTATTTGAAATTGATTATTTTAATTGTTCGTTTATACATTCAGTGCTTTATGACCATGTGTTGGTGTTGTTTCTTTCGGATTGCCAGTTGTAAACTTTCTAACGTATGGGATAACCCATTTGTCTAAACCATATCGTCCAGCATTAAAACCAGCTACGAGAATAAAGATCGTTAGAACAACCATTTGTGCGTTCGTGCTTACTGTACCACTGAATAAGAATGCGAAGTTCATTGTAATACCCATGAGTGCAGCAAAGTTTGTAAATATACCTAAGATTAATGCTATACCTACAAGAACCTCACCCCAAGCAACCATGAAACTGAAGATACCGCCGAATGGTAGTGCTACTTTTTCTAGAAATACGCCCCACCAAGCTTGAACTGTTGCATCCGGTCCAGTCGAGTTCGCAATGGCACCCTCGATAAATCCGGTGGCATCAAAACCGCCAATTGCCTTACTCCAACCTGCTGTTATCCAAGTATAACCAAGATAAATACGAATGATAGCTAAAACACCTGCAACGATTTTGTTATTGCGTAAGAAATTTACAAACATGATTCCCACTCCCTTTTAATCTATTTTATTGTTCAATGATTCACATGAAATAATGTGTTATTAACTTTGCTACAATTACATCATAACATATTATCAATCCATGTAAATAATAATGTGATCTATTTCACATTCATGTCACAAAGTTATGGCGAAATTGTGACACGAATTATAAACCCCCTATAAATGAAGTCTAGGCATCATTTATAGGGGGTATTAAATGCTTTATAAGACTCATTGAAATGAACGTTATCAACAGAAAAACCTTACTTCGATGCGCACGTACCCAAAAAGTCTAGGCCAACGGTAGTTTGGCGCATATTATTCAACCCGCAGAGACCGATTAATCAACCTGAACAATCCATTCAAATGGATCCTCTAATGTACCTAATTGAATACCTGTAATTGTATCATATAGTCTTCTAGCAATCGGACCTGTTTCCCCACCGTTAATATCCATTTTGTAACCATCCCAATTCAATTCACCGATCGGCGATATAACAGCAGCGGTGCCTGTTCCAAAAGCTTCTTCTAATGTACCGGCTTCATAAGCTGTCTTAATTTCATCCATTGATATTCTTCGCTCTGTCACTGGCAAATCCCAATGATGCAACAATTGTAGAACTGAATGACGGGTAACACCTTCTAAAATACTGTCATTTAAAGCAGGTGTCACAATTTCACCAGCGATTTTGAAAAACACGTTCATACTACCGACTTCTTCTACATATCTTTTTTCAACACCATCTAGCCACAAAACTTGAGCATAATCATTTTCTTCTGCTGTTTCCTGCGCTTTCAAACTTGCCGCATAATTACCAGCCGTTTTAGCTGTCCCTGTACCGCCCGCTACAGCCCGTATATATTCATTTTCAACTAAAATACGAACTGGATTAATACCCTCTTTATAATAAGAACCAACGGGTGATAATATAATCATAAAACGATAGTTATGTGATGCCGAAACACTCAAATTCGCTTCTGTCGCAATCATAAAAGGGCGAATATAAAGTGATGTTCCTTCCGCATTTGGAATCCATTCTTGATCAATCTTAATCAGTTTTTTTAATGCCATTAAAACGAATGATTCATCAATTTGTGGCATACAAAGTCTGTCACTTGAGTGATTCATTCTTACCATATTTTTATCCGGCCGGAATAATCTGATGTCGCCATTTCCCCCGAGATACGCCTTCAAACCTTCAAAAACAGTTTGCCCATAATGGAAAATAATGGCAGCAGGATCTAGGGTCAATGGTTCGTAAGGAACGATACGTGGGTCATTCCAACCTTGACTCGCGTCATAATCCATTATAAACATATGGTCTGTAAAATGTTTTCCAAATTGCAATTGATCTGGCGATGGTTTTGTTTTACCTGTTTTAATACGTTCTACACGGATGTGTTCATTTCCCAAATCAAACGCCTCCTCTTCCTTAACAACTATCTATTAATTATGAATTCAGATAATGTTTTTATTATACAACAAATCAGCTATAAGTAATAACGAATGATTTATAAAGTTGCATTTATCATGGCGTCATGACGTAAAAAACGTTGCCCCCCAAAAATAGCAGTTGACATTTTTACATTCGCCTCATATAGTGTTCATATACACATACACAGTTAATGAAAATTTGAAAGGGGCTCTACACATGTCTTATTGGCAGCAAGTTCTATGGCTCGCTAAGTTCGAGTATAAACAGATTTGGTGGCATTTATTATTACTTATTCCAACGTTCATATTACTGATCATTTTTATTGTCCCTTCTATGCCAGAGTATTTGCATCATAGTTTTTTTGGTATTGACATCATGTTCTTTTTGGCTTTCGGTGTTGTTACGGGTTGGGCACGACCTAAAAACTTTCGCCTTGATAAAATGAATACCGGTCAGTGGGCTTCATCCTATCAACTCTTATTGCAACAATTACCGATTAAAAAGAGTGTCATTATAACGTACCGCTTTTTAACATACATCATAACAGCCACATTGTTCGGCATTGTCTTGTTAGGCGCTTTGTACGTTCTCTCACCTGAATTACGAGCGACCATGTCCATAAGTACATATATTGTATTTTCAATTATTTGGCTCGCGTACAATCTTTATTTTGGTGGTTCACAATTAATTGAAGAGGTTGGCTCTCCATGGCGGAATTTAATTCTTTGGAGCCTTTTGATATCATTTGTTTTCGTAATCACTTGGATTGTGGTTTTTTATAAGTGGACCTCATTCGGACTGGTAGGCTGGACGATTCATATTGCTCATCATTACCCCATTGCTTCAGTCATTGTTTCAATTTTCCTAACAATTATTGGTTTAAAGTACTGGATGCATGTGATGAAGAAAAGAATGGCAACACTTGATTATTTTTAAGGGGGCAACATGAATGAAATTACCTATTAAACTATCTCAACATTCACGTGAGCCCATCTACCATCAAATTGAAGAGCAATTAAAAGCGATCATTGCGGGC
>Ga0209487_1001847_pt1 | contig 17550 bp, 15 predicted proteins | sample Poulit2012_FD_187524 | JGI IMG/M metagenome (GOLD analysis project Ga0209487, IMG submission 187524) | Agricultural soil microbial communities from Georgia to study Nitrogen management - Poultry litter 2012 (SPAdes) (version 2) | ecosystem: Environmental > Terrestrial > Soil > Agricultural land...
TCGCGGTGCCCCGGGAGATCGAACGCGAGGTGTGGCCCTACGAGCAGTTCGAACTGGCCCGCTCCCGGGTGGAGACCCAGATCCCCGAGGACGACCTGTTCGCAGGCGTACGTTCATGACCATTGCTCGATTGGCGCTCGCGGTGACGCTCGCCGCGGCTGACCAACGCCCCCAGGAACCGGACCCGGAACTGGTGACGCCGGGGTTCGGCGGGTTCCTGCCGGTCTTCGCGCTGATGCTGGTGCTGGCTCTACTGGCATGGTCGATCACCCGGCACTCCCGCCGCGCCGAGGCACGACACCGCTCCCGGATGGAAACGCAGCAAGACAGCCAGCAGGCCGCTGGTGCCGCTGCGGAGGGCGAGCCGGCCCGTAGCAGCGCCGACGACGCCGATGAAAGCACCCAGGTAGACGGAGCGGGGCAGGCCGATGAGCCGGGTGGGCCTGACAAAGCAGCCGACACCGCGGCCGAGGGCAAAATCGAGGAGCCAGCCCAGGCTGACGAGCCGACCATTGACGGCGAAGCAGCCGGGGTTGTCGACCCGACCATCGAGGGCGAAGCGACCCAGGCTGACGAGCCGACCATTGACGGCGAGCGGACGGAGCAACCATGAGCGGGCAAACAGAGGGCACCACGCTGCCGGTCGCAGTGGTTCAACTGCAGAGCGACGCCGATGCCCACGCCAACGCCGAAGCCGCCGGCGCGGCGATCGCTGGTGCCGACCCGGCCCGCTTGGTGCTGCTACCCGAGTACACCAGCGGTTGGGCCAAGAAACTCAGCCCTGATCTGGCCCAATCCCCCGAGAGCCACTTCACCTCCACCGTGCGCAGCGCGGCGGCACACGCAGGCCGCACGGTGGTGGTGGGCACGATGGAGCCCGACGACGACGCGGCACCCCGGTGCGCCAACGTCGCCCGCGTGGTGGGTCCGGACGGGCGCGATGTGGGCAGTTACCGTAAAGTGCACCTGTTCGACGCCTACGGCATCACCGAATCCGACACTTTGGTGGCCGGTCCGGCGGGTACCGAGCACGCCTTGGTGTTCGACGTCGGCCCGCTGCGTGTAGGCGTGGCGACCTGTTATGACCTGAGATTCCCCGAGATCTTCCGGGTATTGGCCGACGCCGGCGCCAACGTCTTCGCAGTGGGGGCGGCTTGGGCAGCCGGAGAAGGTAAAGCGGACCTGCTGCTCACCTTGGCGCGGGCCAGGGCCATCGAGAACACCAGTTATGTGCTGATCGCCTCTCAGCCGGGGCCGGGCCGAAGCGGGCACAGTGCCATCATCGACCCCACCGGCGTGGTCCTGGCCCAGGCCGGTGCGGATGAGCAGCGGACGCTGCACGCCGAACTCGACCCGCAGGTGGTGCGCACCGCTCGGACCCGGGTACCCAGTCTGCGCCACCGCCGATACCGCGTGGTGCCCGCCTGACCGGGCGACTTCGCCGGTGCCCGCCTGACCGGGCGACTTCGCCGGTGCCCGCCGCTCAGCGCAACGCGAGAACTGCCAGTAGCACGGCAGCCGCGTGACAGCCGTAGCCGATCACGGTGCCTACGTGGAAGATCTCGTGGTACCCGAAGTATCGCGGGCTGGGATTCGGCCACTTGAACCCGTAAGCGGCCGCCCCGAGCGTGTAGCCCAGCCCGCCGGCGATGATCAACCACACCACGGCCGAACTCGAGGCCTGGTGGAACGCGGGCAGGAACCAGACCGCCACCCAACCGAGGGCGATATAGACGGGCACGTAGAACCAGCGCGGGGCGTGTAGCCAGAACACCCGCGCACCGATTCCGGCCAACGCTCCGGCCCACACCACGATGAGCAAGATCGCCGCGGTACTCACCGGCAAGAGAATGACCGCGAGCGGGGTGTAGGTCCCGGCGATCACCAGGAAGATGTTGGAATGGTCCAGCCGGCGCAGGATCGCGAAGTGGCGTGGCGACCACGTGCCGCGGTGGTAGATCGCACTGACCGTGAACAGCACCACGGTGGTGATCGCGAACACCAGCACCGCTACTCGGGAGGAAGCGGTCGGAGCCAGCACCACCAGCACGATTCCCATCACGGCCGCCAATGGGCCCATCACCGTATGGATCCAGCCGCGAAGCAGGGGCTTGACGGCGGCCGCGAGGTTGGCGGCGGTCTCACCGGGTGGCGGTGCGGTCACGACGCTCCGATCGAAACGGGGTAGAAGGCATCACCCGCACGCGCGATACGCAGGGCGACTAACCTACGACATCGTAAGTTACGCCGTCGTAGGCTTCAACGAGCAATCCAGCGAGTACCGTGTGCCTAGCGTGCGCCATGTCCGATCACCAGTACCCGAGAGGAGACCCCGCCGCCCATGCGCCCTCCGGCACTGCTGTACGGACTGTATGAACGGCGTCTCAACCGTGCGTTGGAAGGTGCTCAACTTCCCAAGCACGTCGGGGTGATGCTGGACGGGAACCGCAGATGGGCTCGGGCGGTTGGCTTGGATGCCGCGCACGGGCACCGCGCCGGCGCCCAGCGCATCCACGACCTGCTCACCTGGTGTGAGGAAGCCGGTGTAGAGGTGGTGACGATGTGGATGTTGTCCACCGACAACCTGCGGCGAGAGCCCCAAGAGGTGGAGGACCTGCTGCAGATCATCGCCATGGCAGTCGATGACCTGGGCAAGGCCCGCCGCTGGCGGTTGCGCATGGTCGGAGAGTTGGGTCTGCTGCCCGATGAGGTGGCCGACCGGCTGATGGCCACTGAAGAAGCCACCGCGGATGTGGAAGGTATGCAGGTCAACGTCGCCGTGGGGTATGGCGGCCGCCACGAGATCGCCAACGCCGTGCGGTCGCTGCTCAAGGAGCACGTGGCCGCGGGACGAACCGTGGACCAGATCGCCGACTCGCTCACCGAGGACGACATCGCCGAGCACCTGTACACCAAGGGCCAGCCCGACCCGGACCTGGTGATCCGCACCTCCGGCGAACAGCGCCTCGGCGGATTCCTGCTCTGGCAGAGCGCGCACAGCGAGTTCTACTTCTGTGAGGCCTTCTGGCCGGACTTTCGCCGTATCGACTTCCTGCGCGCCCTTCGCTCCTATGCCACTCGTGAACGACGGATGGGCCGCTGAGTGTCCGCAGGGGGACCGGCGCGTGAACAGTTCGTTCCGACCGCGTCTTCTCGGCGCGCCGCGCTCGATGTGACGCCCATCACGTCGTAGCGTGAGGTCAGTGGCAGGCACACCCGCCGGCCACCGGAAGGCCATCACATGACGTCCACGCTCATGTGGGAACGGGGCCTTCGGCCCCCACGGGCCGACCGCCTCCACCCGCACCCACCACGCCCCAGGGCCTGGTGCGGTAGGTCCAATTAAGGAGCTACCCGTGAGCCGTGACTCCCTCGCGTTCAACGACCACCCCGACCACACGCTGCAGGGAGATGCGGCTCCCCTGCCGGTAGCCGCACCGGATGCGGGCCTGGAGAAGGGGCAGGTGGTGACCTACGTGCTGGACACCTCGGTGCTCCTGTCCGACCCGTGGGCGATCCAACGATTCGCCGAGCACCACGTGGTGCTGCCGGTGGTGGTGGTCACCGAGTTGGAAGCCAAGCGACATCACCCCGAACTCGGCTACTTCGCCCGCAGCGCCCTTCGCTTTCTCGATGACCTGCGGGTCCGCCACGGCCGGTTGGATGCACCGGTTCCGGTCGGGGGCCAGGGCGGCACGGTCCGGGTAGAACTGAACCACTCCGATCCGGTAGTGCTGCCCTCCGGGTTACGGCTGGGCGACAACGACACCCGCATCCTGTCGGTCGCAGCAAGCCTGGCGCAGGAGGGCGAGCACGTCACCATCGTCTCCAAGGACCTGCCGATGCGCGTCAAGGCCTCATCCGTCGGCCTGCGGGCCGAGGAGTACCGGGCCCAACTGGCCCTGGACTCCGGCTGGCGCGGGATGTCCGAAGCGGCGGTCAGCGACGAGGAGATGGGCCACCTGTGGTCCTCCGGGCGGCTGGTGATCGCCGACCTGATGGGAGCTGACCAGGTGCGCGACCTGCCCTGCAACACCGGCCTGGTGCTGCACTCACCGCAGGGGTCGGCCCTGGGCCGGGTGACGGCGGACAAACAGATCCAGTTGGTCCGCGGAGACCGGGACGTCTTCGGGTTACAGGGCCGCAGCGCAGAGCAGCGAGTGGCGATCGACCTGCTCCTGGACTCCGAAGTAGGCATCGTGTCCTTGGGCGGGCGCGCCGGCACGGGCAAATCCGCGCTGGCGCTGTGCGCGGGCCTGGAGGCCGTGCTGGAACGCCAGGAACACCGCAAGGTCGTGGTGTTCCGCCCGTTGTACGCCGTTGGCGGGCAGGAACTGGGATACCTGCCGGGCACCGAGTCGGAGAAGATGAACCCCTGGGCCCAGGCAGTGTTCGACACCCTCGGTGCGGTGGTCTCCACCGAGGTGGTGGAGGAGGTCATGGACCGCGGCATGTTGGAGGTGCTGCCGCTCACGCACATCCGGGGCCGGTCCTTACACGATGCGTTCGTCATCGTCGACGAGGCCCAATCGTTGGAACGCAACGTGTTGCTCACCGTGCTCTCCAGAATCGGGCAGAGCGCACGGGTGGTTCTCACCCACGACGTGGCCCAACGCGACAACCTGCGCGTGGGGCGCCACGATGGAATCGCCTCGGTGATCGAGTCGCTCAAGGGCCACCCGCTATTCGGCCATGTGACCCTCACCCGATCGGAGCGCTCCGCCGTCGCTGCCCTGGTCACCGAGTTGCTCGAAGGCCCGGGGGTGTAGGCAGGCCGGGGCGTGAGAAGGGCGGCGGTTTGGGCAGGCCGGCGTGAGAAGGGTGGGGGCGAAGGTACTGGGCGTAGGGACCCAGGCGTAAGAAGGACGAAGTTGAAAGTAATAGGCGAAGGGGCCGGGGCGTAAGAAGGGACCGGGGGCACCGCTCGAAGGTTCGTCGGGCCCACTTATGCGCTCTACGCATACTCCGGCGCCCAGATTGGTGACAATTGCCACGTTCGCGAGCCCTTTATCTCGGATCTGAGTTAGCGTGTCCGTCATGACGACGATCGAACAGCCGCACACCACGCTGCTTGAAATCGGTGCCCTGATCCGTGGCGCGCGGCAGAACAAGGGGATGACCCAGACACAGTTGGGCCAGTTGCTGGGAACGAGCCAGAGCGCCGTGGCCCGGATCGAAAGCGGTGGGCAGAACATCTCGGTCGAACTGCTCGCGCGGATCAATCAAGCCCTGGAAGCCGATCTGCTGTCCGTCGGCGCACCCCGTCCGGCGCATCTGCGAGTCACCGGCGGCCAGGAACTCTCCGGCACCATCACGGTGAAATCCTCCAAGAACGGTGCGGTGGCACTGCTGTGCGCCTCCCTGCTGAACCGGGGGCGCACCACGCTGCGGGGCGTGGCCAGGATCGTGGAGGTGGATCGCATCGTTGAGGTGCTGCGTTCGATCGGGGTGCGGGCCACCTGGTCCGCAGACGGTAAGGACCTGGAACTGGTGCCGCCGGCGAAACTCGATTTGGGCCGGATCGACACCGATGCCGCCCGGCGCACCCGCAGCATCATCATGTTCCTGGGTCCGCTGCTCAACCGGGAAAGCACGTTCCAACTGCCGTACGCCGGCGGCTGCGACCTGGGCACCCGCACCGTCGAGCCGCACATGATCGCCCTTCGCCCGTTCGGACTGGACGTGCTGGCCACCTCCGGGTCGTATCAGGCGACAGTGGATCCGGCTCGTCCGGAGGAGATCAACGTGGTGCTCACCGAACGTGGGGACACGGTGACGGAGAACGCGATCATGGCCGCCGCCCGCCACGACGGGGTGACCACGATCCGCAACGCGAGCCCGAACTATATGGTCCAGGACCTGTGCTTCTACCTGGAGTTGCTGGGCGTACAGGTCGAGGGGATCGGCACCACCACGTTGCGCATCCACGGCAAGCGCGACATCAACCGGGACGTGGAGTACGCCCCCGGGGAGGACCCGGTGGAGGCGATGAGTCTGCTCACCGCAGGGATCGTCACCAACTCCGAGATCACCGTGGCGCGGGTGCCGATCGAGTTTATGGAGATCGAACTGGCCACTTTGGCCGAGATGGGCTTGCGGTACACCGTCTCGCCCGAATACCCCGCCGCCAACGGCCGCACCAGGTTGGTGGACGTCACTGTGCACCCCAGTGAGTTGCGGGCCCCGATCGACAAGATCCACCCGATGCCGTTCCCTGGGCTGAACATCGACAACCTGCCGTTCTTCGCCGTCATCGCCGCCACCGCATCCGGCACAACGCTGATCCACGACTGGGTCTACGACAACCGGGCACTGCACCTGACCGACCTGACCCGGTTGGGCGCGGACGTGCGGCTGCTGGACCCCCATCGCCTGGATGTCACCGGGCCGACCCGTTTCTCCGGGGCCGAGGTCACCTGCCCGCCGGCTTTACGGCCAGCAGTAGTGATTCTGCTGGCGATGCTGGCGGCCAAGGGCACCTCGGTGCTGCGTGGCGTGGACATCATCGCCCGCGGGTACGAGCAACTCCAGGAGCGGTTGATCGAACTGGGCGCGCAAATCGAGACATTTCGGGACTGAACCCGTCGTTGACCGGTGCGGCGGTCTCAGCGCAGCGGATTGAACGGTTCGAGCAGGTCGGGCACCTCTCCGGTGGTGATTGCCTCGGTGAGGAGCCGCCCGGTGAGCGGGCCAAGGGTGATGCCCCACATTCCGTGCCCGCCGGCAACGTGGACCCTGGGGGAGACGGTCGGCCCGATCTGGGGCAGCCCGTCCGGGGTCACGGGCCGGGAGCCGACCCACTCGTCCTCGCGTTGATCGAAGTTCGCGCCGGTGAACATCGGCTTGGCAGCGCCCACGATCGCCTCGATCCGGCGCGGGTCCAGGGGCGCGTCCGGCCGCTGGAACTCCATCATGCCCGCGACCCGGAACCGGTCTCCCAGCGGAGTGCAGGCCACCCGCTGGGCGGGTAAGTACACCGGCATGGTCGGGTTCGGATCGATCTCGATGCTGAAGGAGTAACCGCGCCCGGCTTGAATGACCTGGCGCACCCCGAACTTCTGGGAGAACTCCGGCAGCCAGGCGCCGGTGGCCAGTACCACCACATCGGCGGTGAGACGCTCCGCCTCACCTGCGCCTCGCGCCGGGCTCTCCGAGCGGGTCTCGCCGCTACGGACGTTGGATTGTACGGTCACGCTCGCGGGGCTGGACGGCCGGCCACCGTCCACGTCGGTCACGCGCGTTCCTTCGAGGATCTTGGTGCCCTGGGCGCGGACGGCATCGGCCAGGGAGCGCAGGTAGGCGGGCGGGTCGATGTAGCGGGTCCCGTCCAACCGGATCGCTTCGACCACCCGGTCCGACAGCGCCGGCACCAGTTCACGGGCGGCGTCGCCGTCGATCACCTCGGACTGGATCGGTTGGCCCGCGGCATCGATCTGTTCGAACTCCTCCTGCAGCATCCGGTGCTGTCCGGGTTTGTCGAAGCACGCCAGGAACGCCTCGGGCGTCACGGTCGGTTCGGCCACCCCGTTCTCGGTGAGTTCATCGAATGCTTCCAGGGACTTGCGGTTCAGCGGAATGTAGTAGGACATCGCCTCGCTCCAGGCCCGGGAGGTGGACCGGCGAAGGAATCCGCTGAGGAACCGCACCAGCACCGGATCGAACCGCGGGGGCACGTAGACCGGGGAGTTGGGGGAGACGAAGGCCTTGATGCCCGACTTCAAGATCGCCGGTTCCGGCAACGGGGTGGTGATCGGCGGGGTTAGCCAGCCGGCGTTGCCCCAGGAAGCACCTGCGGCGACGTGGTCTTGTTCCACCACCGTGACGCTCAGGCCCGCGCGATGCAGATGCCAGGCGGTGGCCAACCCGACGACGCCGGCACCCACCACGATCGCCGAACGGGGCGTGGGGATGGTCCGTGCTTGTACGGCTTCGGTGCGGCGTTTCCGACGTGATCCCATTTCTCCATTGGTACCAGTCCGACCGGTCTGCTGCCAGACTTTCAGGCATGATTTGGTGCCGGCCGAAGCGGTGCCCGAGCCGCCCTGCTAGTAGCCGTCGACGGCGCCCGCTCAGTTGGTAGGTGGCGCCTCAGTTGGTAGGTGTGGGCACGCGAGTTGGTCAGCGTGGGCGCCCCAGTTGGCAGGCGTGGGCGCACGTTCAGTTGGTGTTCAGCCCGGTCAGACCAGGCGGGCGCGGCCGTCGGCCAGGTCGTACTCCACGCCGAGTACGGCGCACCGCCCCTCGGTCACCGCTTTTTCTAGGCTCAGCGAGTACGTCCGCAGCATGTCCACGGTGGCACGTACGTGTTGGCGGCGCAGGGCGTCGTCGTCGGGAATGTGGATCTGCCGCTGCAAAGTGGCGGATTGTGCCGCCGGCGGTGCTTCCGGGTCCGACGGCGCACGCTCGGCGGCGGTGGCCCGGTCCGTCCCGGAGCGGGTCACCAGGCTGGGGATCACACGGTCGACGACCGCGCGCACGAAACCGGAGGGCATCTGCCCATTGGTGAGCGCCTCGATCGCAGCGTGTAACGCCCCGCACCGGTCATGGCCGAGCACCACCACCAGTGGCACCCCGAGCACGTCCACGGCGTACTCGATCGACCCGATCACCGTGGTGTCCACGACGTGGCCGGCGGTGCGGACCACGAACAAGTCACCCAGCCCGCGGTCAAAGATGAGTTCGGCAGCCACCCGCGAATCGGAGCAACCGAAGATCACCGCGAACGGGTGTTGGCGCACGGACACTTCGCGTCGATGGTCCGCGCCCTGAGCCGGATGCTCCATGTCCCCGGCCACGAACCGTTCGTTGCCTCGTTGCAGCGCTTCCCACGCCGCTTGCGGGCTCACCGGCGGTTGCGGGCTCATTGTGCCTCCACGGAGTCGAGTTCGGTTCGGGTCGGCGGGTCTGCGCCCGGGCGGCTCACGGTGATTGCCGCGGCCGCGGCGGCGTGGGTCATGGCCTGCCGGAGGGTGGCGGTCGGGATTCGATCGAGTGCCTCCCGCCGGGCCGCGCCGAGTAGTTCTGCCTGCCACAACGCGTCGATCAGGCCCGCCATGTAGGAGTCGCCGGCGCCGACGGTGTCGGCCACGGTGACCTCGGGGGCGGGCACGTTCACCAACCCATTCGCGGCCACCCCGGTCGCGCCCTGTTCGCCGCGGGTAACCACGACCAGCGCGGGCCCCCGGGACAACCACTGCTGCGCCACGTCAACGGGATCGTCATCCGGGTACAACCACCCCAGGTCTTCGTCGGAGACCTTGACCACATCGGAGTGGCCCACCAGGTGCTCGATCCGGGGCCGCACGGCAGTGCCTGTGCCCATGATGCTCGGGCGCACGTTCGGATCGTAGGTAACCGTGGCGTGGGCGGAACCGGACGCCATCAGGTGTGCCACGCCGTCGGCCCCGGGTGGGAGCGTGGCAGCGATCGACCCGGTGTGCAGCACCGCCACGTCCGGACCGACCTTCGCCGGCGGTACCCGCCAGTCCAGGTCGAAGGTGTATTCGGCGGCGCCCTGAGCGTCGAGGTGCGCCGCTGCGGTGGACGTACGCGGGGCGCCGTCGGAGCCGGGAGCCAGGTGCACTCCGCCGGTCTCCAGATGGTCCCGGATGAGTCGGCCGCGCCGATCGAGCCCGATCCAGGTGACCAGCCGGGCCCTTCTGTCCAAGCGGGCCAGGCCAAGGGCCACGTTGGCGGGAGAGCCGCCGGGATACTCCCGGACCTGCCCATCGGGACGGTGGACCACATCCACCAGTGCTTCACCCACCACCAGTGCGACCTCAGTGGCAACCTGCAGGGAGGCGGGCGGGGATCCCCCCTCGGCAGTCTCGTCGCTCACCGTTGGGGATCGACGTCGAAGGGCGGCTCCTCGGCGTCGGCGGTGGGGGCAGCACGGGAAGCCGCAGCGTCGTCGTCATGCGCGTCGTGCTGGTGCTCCGCGCTCGCCTTCGCCAACCGTTCCTTGGCGGCGTCCAACCAATTCTGGCAACGGTCCGCCAGCGCCTCCCCGCGCTCCCACAGCGCCAGGGAGTCCTCCAGGGAGGCCGATCCGTTCTCCAGGCTGGCCACCACCTGGATCAGTTCATCGCGGGCCTGCTCGTAGGTCAGGGTGGTCACATCGGGGCGGTCACGAAGGTCACTCACGGCGATATCCAATCAGAGGCGGAACAGTCTTGGAGCCCACGTCAGGTGTGAGCAGGGGCTGGGGCATCGGCATCCTCCGCAGCGGTGCCGGGCGCATCCTGCCCGGTCTGGTCGAACTCATCGACACGGTTGGCGGTCGGGTCCGGCGGGTGGAGAGGATCCGCACCCGGTTCTGCTGCGGGCGGGGCGGGATGGGCAGCGGTGACGTCCAGGTCGAGGCTGCCGGCAGCCACCCGGGCGTGGAGGGCTTGCCCGGCCTCGACGTCAGCGGCATCGCGCACCAGCGCACCGCTGTCCGTGCGTAGCACCGCATACCCCCGGTTCAACGTGGATTGGGGGGAGAGCGCCCGCAGACTGGCGCCGAGGGTGTGCAGTTCGGCTTGCGCGTGCGCCAGGGTCTGGGTGATCGCCCGGCGGGCGTCGTCGCGGGCGCGCTGCAGACCCTCCATCCGGCTGGTCACGATTGATGTGGGTTCGGCCAGGACCGGGCGCGCACGGATAGCGGCCAGGTGTTGAGATTCGGTGTCGATGCGCTGCCCCAGGCACCGGCGGATGGTGGCCCGGGCTGCTTCGATCCGCTGCAGTTCCTCCGCCACGTCGGGCACCACGCGCTTGGCGGCGGCGGTGGGCGTGGAGGCCCGGAAGTCGGCCACCAGGTCCAGCAGCGGGGCGTCGGTCTCGTGTCCGATCGCCGAGACCACCGGCGTGGTGGTCGCACTGACCGCCCGCACCAGGGATTCGTTGGAGAACGGGAGCAGGTCCTCCACCGACCCGCCGCCGCGGGCGATGATGATCACGTCAACCTCCGGGTGGGCGTCAAGTTCCGCCACCGCTGCACTAACCTCCGGCACGCAGTTGGCGCCCTGTACGGCCACCTCGCGCACCTCGAACCGCACGTGCTCCCACCGGGCCCGGGCATTGACCAGCACATCGTGCTTGGCCTTGGCGTCCCGCCCGCAGATCAATCCAATGCGGCCGGGCAGGAACGGCAGCGGGTGTTTGCGCTCGGCGTCGAACAGCCCTTCGGCGGCCAGCACCTTCTTGAGGTGTTCGATGCGGGCCAGCAGTTCCCCCACACCGATCGCCCGAATGTCTTGCGCGCGCAGGCTCAAGCGCCCCTTCTTCACCCAGAAGTTGGGCTTAGCGTGCACCACCACATGGGCACCCTCGTCCACGGGGGCGCTGACGGCGGCCAACTGGCGTTTGAGCATCGTGACATCCAGGGACATGTCCACGTCGGTGTCCCGCAGCGTCATGTAAGCCGTGGCCGAGGCGTTGTGCTTATTCAGTTGGACGATCTGCCCCTCCACCCACACCGGCGCCATGCGATGGACGTACTCGGCGATCTTCGTTGCCAGCAATCGCACGGGCCACGGACGCTCGGCGGTGGTGTCCAGGGCCTTGGCAGGTAGTTCACCGGGATTGGGCGCGGAACTCATACCCCTAGCCTGCCCCATCCCACCCACACTGTGGTGCGTGGTGGACCCCACAACACGGCGAACACGACATGGCGACTGGAGCCTGGCGACTGCAGGATGGGGGGCTGCAGTGCAGCGACAAAAGCGCGGCAACCACAGCGCGGCGACGGCTGGATCGGCAGCGCGGCAACTGGAGCGCGGTGAGCGCGGCGACCGCAGCGCGGTGACGTCAGGATGGCGACGGCTGGATCGGCAGCGCCCGACCCGCGCGGCTTTCCTGCGGCTTCACACCGGGCCGTGGTGGCGGCCTCGCCTCGCCAGGTGGCCGGTCTCACGGCACGTTCTTCAGTTCGCACCTAGACTGGTGGCGTGACTGCATCGAAGAAACGTGTGTTGCTCGCCGCTCCTCGAGGGTATTGCGCGGGGGTGGACCGGGCTGTCGAAGCCGTCGAACGGGCGCTGGAACACTACGGCGCGCCGGTTTATGTGCGCAAGGAGATTGTGCACAACAAATACGTGGTGGAGACGCTGTCCGAACGCGGTGCGATATTCGTCGAGGAGACCGATGAGGTGCCCGAGGGTGCGCGCGTGGTGTTCTCCGCCCACGGGGTGTCCCCGGCGGTGCACGCCGCGGCCGCGGCCCGGAACTTGGACACCATCGACGCCACCTGCCCGTTGGTGACCAAAGTGCACAAGGAGGCGGTGCGGTTCGCCAAGCAGGACATGGACATCCTGCTGATCGGGCACGAAGGCCACGAAGAAGTCGAGGGCACCGCGGGTGAGGCGCCCGATCACGTGCAACTGGTCGACGGGCCCGATGCCGTGGACTCGATCACCGTGCGCGACCCTGAGAACGTAGTGTGGCTGTCCCAGACCACCCTGTCGGTGGACGAGACCATGGAGACGGTCCGCAAACTGCGCGAACGGTTCCCGAAACTGCAGGACCCGCCCAGCGACGACATTTGCTATGCGACACAGAACCGCCAGGTGGCGGTGAAGAAGATCGCCCCGCAGGTCGACGTCATGATCGTGGTGGGCTCGGCGAACTCCTCCAACTCGGTACGGCTGGTGGAAGTGGCCCTGGACGCGGGTGCTGATGCCGCCTACCGCGTGGACCGGGTGAAGGAGTTCGACGACGCGTGGGTCGCCGATGCCACCACCGTGGGCGTGACCTCCGGTGCTTCGGTGCCGGAGATCCTGGTGCGTGAGGTGATCGAGCGCCTCGACACGCTGGGCTTCTCCGACGTGGAGGAAGTGCGCACGGCCACGGAGGACCTGATGTTCTCCCTGCCCAAGGAACTACGCAGCGACCTGAAGAAGGCCGGCAAGCCGTTACGCACGCACCGGCCGGAACTGCAGATCACCCCGATCTGAGCCACTTCGCGTCCGGGCTCCTCCGCCGTCCGAGCGGCGCTGGAGTTCGGCTGAGCGCCGCTCGGCACCAGCGTCTCTGGTGCGCACAAGTACGGTAGTGGCCGGCCGTTACGCGAGTGCGGCGCCGGTGGCGTCGCCATCCGCCTGTGCGTCGTCATCACCAGCGGTGTTGACCTTCTTGGCGACGTGTTCGGCGGACTCCACCAACCGGGCGGTCTCGTCCCGGTGCTCGATCTGGGCCTGCTGGTCGCCGTCGTCCTCTGCGGGGTACAGGTCCTCCTTGTGCGCGGCCACGGCCAGGACCTCCAACGGTGGGGGCACCTCCAGTGAGGGCTCCAGACCCTGCAGGCTGGAGAACTTCCTGGCCTGGGTCACCAGCCGGGAGTCCAGCGAGGCGTTCATCGCGTTGAACGCCTCCACCGTGGAGTTCAGCCGCCGGGAGACCTTCTGCAGATGGTCCCCGAAGGTGGCCAACCGCTTGTGCAGCTCCCGGCCCACGGTGAACACCTGCTGGGCCTCGGCGGCCAACAGTTCCTGGCGCCAGGTGTAACCCACCGTCCGCAGCAGCGCCACCAACGTGGGCGGGGTGGCCACCACCACGTTCTTGGTGAAGGCGTGCTCCAGGAGAGTGGGGTCTTGTTCCAGGGCGGCATTCAGGAATGCCTCGGCGGGCACGAACATCACCGTGAACTCCGGGGCGCCGGTGATGTGCTCCCAGTACGCCTTGGAGTCCAAGTCGTCGATGTGCTGGCGCAGGTGCCGGGCGTGGGCCTTCAACCGGTTGGCCCGGGTTTCCTCATCCCGCGCCTCCATCGCCTCCAGGTACCCGTTGAACGAAACCTTGGAGTCGACCACTATCTGTTTGTCCCCGGGCAACTTCACCACCAGGTCCGGGCGCAGCGCCCCGTCGTCCAGGCGCTCCTGTTCGGTGAAGTCCACATGCTCGACCATGCCGGCGGCTTCCACCACCCGTCGCAGTTGCAACTCACCCCACCGGCCGCGCACCTGCGGGGCGCGCAACGCGGTGACCAACTGGGTGGTCTCGGTGCGCAGGGAGTCCGAGGAGTCCCGCATCGCCTGCACCTGTTCGTGCAGCGCGGTGTGCGCCTCCAGACGGGCCTTCTCGGCTGAGCTCATCTCCTTCTTGACCTCGCCCAGCGTGCGCTGCAACGGCTCCACCAGCGCCTTGATCGCCTCCTCCCGCTTGGCCAGTTCCGAGGCGCCGGCGTCCTCCGCCCGTTTGAAACGCTCATTGGCCTGTTCCAGGAAGGTGCGCGAGTTGGCTTCCAAAGCCTTCCGGGACAGGGCCTCGAACTCATCGGCCAACCGCTTGTGGTCGGCCCGTACCTCCTCCACGCGGGCTTTGGCGGCCTCGCGCTCGGATTCCAGGAGGTGCAGGAGTTCCTCCTCGCGGACACGAAGCCGCTCACTCAGCTCCCCCTCGCGCTGGCTCAGCCGCTCAGCCGCGGCAGCTCGCTCCTCCTCCAACCGCTGCGCGGCGTCGGTGCGCTCGCTGTGCAGTCGTTCCGCCGCCGCGTCGCGTTCGGCCTGCAACTGTTCGGTGTGCATCTGGCGCACGGTGGCCAGTTCCCGCTCCGCTGCGGTGGCCTTGGCGCTCAACTCCCCGGTTTGCGCGGTGGCGCGGAGGCGGGCGAGCAACGCCCCGCCGGCCAGCCCCACCAGCAGCGCGCCGACGATCATCAGCACATGTATGAACTCCATGACCACAGGCAACCACGAGGCACTGACATCGCCCCCACCGACTGGCCGTGACGGGTCCAGAACGCCCGCCTGAACCAGCGCGGATCCCGCTTACCGGACCCGCTGCGGGCGGTGACATCCCGCCACCGGCTGCGCCTCGCCGTCGTCCACCGGGTGTTCCGCTTGACCAAACCGGCACCGAGGATGACGCTTGGACCATCAGCACACCTGCGGCTGCCGGGCAAGACGCCACCCGCGCCCTGCTCTCACTCCCCACGGGCGAGGAGGGAACGCGATGATTCCCCACATTGTGATCGTCGGCGGCGGACTGGCGGGGGCCAAGACTGCCCAGGCGCTGCGCGACCAAGGATACGAAGGCGCGGTGACCTTGATCAGCGCCGAGGCGCACCCGCCATACGAACGTCCGCCGCTGTCCAAGAGTTACCTGATGGGGCAGACGCCGTTCGAGGAGGCGCTGGCCCTGCCCGAGCAGTGGTACGCCGATCATGAGGTCCACCTGCGGCTCGGGGTGCAGGCGACCTCGCTGGACGCGCCCGGCCACACGCTGGGGCTGGATGACGGCTCGAACATCAGTTACGGCAAACTCGTGCTGGCCACCGGTTCCATCCCGCGCCGGCTGACGTTGTCCGGAGCCGACGCCAGCGGCGTGCACTACCTGCGCACCCGCGAGGACTCCGACGCCATCCGCGCCACCTTCGGCGAGGGACGGCACCTGGCGATCATCGGCGGAGGGTGGATCGGCCTGGAGGTAGCCGCCGCGGCTCGAAACGACGGCACCGAGGTCACCCTGATCGAGGCGGCCGACCAGCCGCTACTGGGCGTGCTCGGACCGCAGATCGCCCCGGTGTTCGCCGACCTGCACCGCGAGCACGGGGTGGACCTGCGCCTTGGCGCCCAGGTGGAGGAGATCACCACCCGCGGGGAGCGGGCGACCGGAGTGTCGTTGGGCGACGGGACCCACGTCGGCGCTGATGCGATCGTGGTGGGGATCGGGGTGCGGCCCGATGTGGACCTGGCCACCCTGGCCGGGTTGGACACCGATAACGGCGTGCTCGTCGATGCCCACCTGCGCACCAGCGACCCGGACGTCTACGCCGTGGGGGACATCGCCAACCACGACCACCCGGTGCTGCGCCAGCGGGTGCGGGTGGAGCACTGGGCCACGGCGCTGAATCAGCCCCCGGCGGCCGCGGCTGCGTTGCTCGGCGGGACCGAGCCCTACACCGCGTTGCCGTACTTCTTCAGCGACCAGTACGACCTGGGCATGGAATATATCGGACACGCACCCAAGGGCAGTTACGACCAGATGGTGATCCGCGGGGGCCTGGAGGGCCGGGAGTTCGTGGCGTTCTGGCTCGATCAGGAGCGCCGCCTCAAAGCCGCGATGAATGTCAACGTGTGGGACGTCCCCGACGAAGTGGGTCCGCTGATCTCCGCCGAGCGGCACGTGGACCCTGAAGCGCTGGCGGATCCCAGCGTGCCGTACGGGTTGGTGTGAGGGTCTCGGGCGCTCGCGAAACGCAGATTGCCTGCGGCGTAGCGAAGCGGATACTGCCCATAGGCGTAGCGAAGTGCCCCTGCACAGGCGTAGCGAAGCGCCCGTGCCTATAGGCGTAGCGAAGCGCACGACGGCGTTGCTGCTGTGACGTAGTCGCCGGCACCAGCGCCCGGGGTAGGGCTGGCGGGCAAGTAGACTCGTGCCACGTGGCTCTCACTATCGGAATCGTCGGGCTGCCCAACGTCGGCAAGTCCACCTTGTTCAACGCGCTGACCCGCGCGAGCGTGGTGGCGGCGAACTACCCGTTCGCCACCATCGAACCGAACATCGGGGTGGTGCCGCTGCCCGATGACCGATTGGAAACCTTGGCGGAGATCTTCGGGTCGGAGAAGATCCTTCCGGCCACGGTGTCCTTCGTGGACATCGCCGGCATCGTCAAGGGCGCCAGCGAGGGGGAGGGGCTGGGCAACCAGTTCCTGGCCAACATCCGCGAGGCGGACGCGATCTGTCAGGTCACCCGTGCCTTCTCCGACCCCGATGTGGTGCACGTGGACGGCGAGGTTTCACCGGCGGATGACATCGAGACCATCAACACCGAATTGATCCTCGCCGACATCCAGACCCTGGAGAAGGCGATGCCGCGGTTGGAGAAGGAACTGCGCGGCAAACGCATCGAACCGGAAGTGATGGATGCTGCGCGCAAGGCGCTGGAACTCCTGGAGGCCGGCACGCTGGTCTCGGCCGGAGCCGCGCAGGTGGAACTGGACTTGGACCTGGTGGCCGAGTTCGGGTTGATGACCGCCAAGCCGTTCATCTACGTGTTCAACACCGACGACGACGGGCTGGCCGATGAGGCGATGCAGGCTGAACTGCGGGAACTGGTGGCGCCTGCACCGGCGATCTTCCTGGATGCCAAGTTCGAGGCCGAACTGGTGGAACTGGAACCGGATGAGGCCGCAGAGATGCTCGCCGAGTCAGGGCAGCCGGAATCCGGGTTGGACCAACTCGCCCGGGTGGGATTCGACACCCTGGGTCTGCAGACCTACTTGACCGCCGGCCCCAAGGAAGCCCGTGCCTGGACCATTGAGAAGGGGTGGACCGCGCCGGAGTCAGCGGGCGTGATCCACACCGATTTCCAGAAGGGCTTCATCAAGGCCGAAGTGGTCTCCTTCGAGGATCTGGTGGACGCCGGCTCGATGGCCGAGGCCCGCGCGCGTGGCCGGGTGCGGATGGAAGGCAAGGATTATGTGATGGCTGACGGCGACGTGGTGGAGTTCCGCTTCAACGTGTGAATCGGCGCGTTTGCGCAGGTCAGAGCGGGCTCCGACTTCCCAGTCCGCGAGAACTCTCGCATGGCGGGACCAGGTCCAGGTCGAGGCCGATGCCTCCGACCGC
>Ga0209487_1001848_pt1 | contig 17543 bp, 14 predicted proteins | sample Poulit2012_FD_187524 | JGI IMG/M metagenome (GOLD analysis project Ga0209487, IMG submission 187524) | Agricultural soil microbial communities from Georgia to study Nitrogen management - Poultry litter 2012 (SPAdes) (version 2) | ecosystem: Environmental > Terrestrial > Soil > Agricultural land...
GGCGGACGGCACGAGGGCCGCGGCACGCGGAACTACGTTCTCGGCCTGGGGCCGCGGTGCTACCTCGAGCTCATCGGTCCTGATCCGGACCAGCCCGAGCCGTCTCGCCCCAGTCCGTTCGCGGTGGACAGCCTGGACCGGCCGACGCTCGTCGGATGGGCGGTCCGCTCCGATTCGATGCAGGACATCCTGCGCACTTCGCGTGCGGCTGGCTACGACCCGGGTGGAGCCGAACCGATGTCTCGTCGCCAGCCCGGTGGGCAGGTGTTGGAGTGGCTCCTGACACCGCCCGAAGGAGGGTATGACGGGGCCGTGCCGTTTGTGATCGACTGGCTGGGCAGCCCACATCCGTCGACAGATCTTCCCGCGGCGGGCCTGCGGTCCCTGACCTTGCGCCACCCCGATGTGGAGGGTGTCGCCGCTGCGCTGGACGCCCTCGAACTCACCGACCGCGACGTCGTGGCGCTCGAGCGGGGTACCTCAGCCGAGATGGAAGCCGTGCTGGACACTCCTCGCGGGCCGGTGGGTATCCCATGAGACATAGCGAGGCAACTCGGTGGCCCCACCTACCGCTGAAGGGCGGCTACCGCCCACCGGTGATATGGCGGTAGATGGTGCGTTGGACCTCCTCGCTGTGCATGACCGGCAACCGCGTCCTCGTCTCAGCCGGCGGGGGCTGTTGCTGCGCGCGTGCGGGATCCAACAGCCGTTGCATCCCGTGGCGCTGTAGCCAGCTGTCCACGCCGACCGCCCCGGTGACAGACAGGATGGCCGCCCCCTGCTCGAAGGCCGTCAGGAGCACCGCGACCTGCTCCGGCGTGAGCGACTCCTCCTCGGGCACGGCACGAGCGGCAAGGTGTTCGTAAGCACCGACCAGCACCCGTACGCGTTCGGCCAACCGAGGGCGCAGCGTCTCGTCCCGGGCTGCCGAGGCAATGAACTCCAGCGTGGCCAGTCCGAAGCCCTGCAGAACCCGCATCAGCTCCTCGGAAGCACCCTCTTCACTCTCGTGTGATCCACCGGCGAAGGGATCGAGGTTCGCCCCCTGGAACAGCTCGAAGTTCGCGTCCATGACGGTCAGGAAGAGGTCGGCCTTGGAGTCGAAGTTGGAGTAGACCGCTCCCTTGGAGAAGCCGGCTTCCTGAGCGATCCGATCCAGCCGGGCGCCGTGGAACCCGTCACGGGCAAAGACTTCCCGCCCGGCATCGACCAGCGCGATCCGCGTCTGGTGCTGGCGTTCGGCCCGTGATAGTCGCGGCGAGGGGGCCTCGTCCCGCTCATCTTCCTCAGCCATCCGGCCAGCATAGTCGTTGACGTACCTACGGTATTCAGATACTCTCAGTATTCAAATATCGTCAGTATTTGTATACTAACGGTATCTGAATGCTATCGGTATCCAGGAGAACTGCCATGGACGACGTCATCACCGTGGACGCACTGACCAAGCGCTTCGGGCGCCTCACGGCCAACGACGCGGTCGACCTGCGCGTCCGTCCCGGTCAGGTGGTCGGACTGCTCGGCCACAACGGCGCCGGCAAGACCACGCTGGTCTCCCAGCTCGTCGGCCTGCTGCGGCCCGATGCCGGCTCGGTACGAGTCGCCGGGATCGACGCCGTGGCAGAACCGGCCGCCGCGAGGCACCGGATCGCGCTGCAACCCCAGACACAGGCTCCGCTGGAAGGGCTGACCCCACGATTGGCGATCGAGCTCGCCGGCCGGCTGCGCGGCTTGGTGAGATCCGCGGCCCACCAGGCCGCCGAGGAGATGGCCGCAGAACTCAACATCACGGCGTGGCTCGACCAGCGCGCGTTGCCCGACGGCGCCGGGATCTCTGGCGGCGTGCGCCGACTGGCCGCCTTCGCCATGGCCGCCGTCGCCCCCACCCCGCTGATCGTGTTGGATGAACCGACCAACGACGTGGACGCCAGCCGTCGTCCCCGGCTCTGGCAGGCGGTCCGCCGCCTGGGCGACGAGGGCGCCGGCGTCCTGCTCGTCACGCACAACGTCATTGAGGCGGAACGGGTGGTGGACCACCTCGTGGTGCTCGACCACGGCCGCGTCGTTGGGGCGGGGTCCCCGACCCAGCTCCGTGGCAGCGACTCCCAACTCCGGCTGGAGTTGCGCCTGCACCCGGAGAGCAACCACGATCCCTCCGCTCACCCGGTTCCGCCGCCCTTCCCGGTGGCCCGCCGTGTGGCCGACAACCGCAGAGCCCTCCTGACCATCCCGGACGACGCCGCTGCAAGTGCCGTCGCGTGGGCAAGCGGCTGTCACCAGGACGGTGCGATCGAGGGCTACTCGCTCGCCCCGGCCACCCTCGAGGACGCCTACCTCGCCCTGACCGATGCGGACTCCTCCACCTCCGAGACGAGCGCCGAACTGGAGGCGACCCATGCCTGAGACAGGGACCACCACCACGCCGCACGTCACAGCGCACGTTGAGCCGTCCCAGGGAGTGGTGTTCCGGGCGCTGCTGCGCTGGCAGCTGGCCCAGATCGGCGGGACGGTGCTGCCGCTCGTCGTCGTGGTCCAGGCCCTGCTGGCCGCCGGGATCATCATCGGCTTCGGCCTGCTGATCCCGGACATCACGCCGGACACGGCACTCTTCTTGTCCACCGGGGCCCCGACGGTGCTCCTGGTGACCGTCGGCTTGGTCATCGTGCCCCAGGGCGTGGCAAGAGCCCGAGCCGACGGCACCTTCGCCTACCTGCGCACCTTGCCGATCGCCCGTCCGTTACTGCTGGTGGCTGACCTGAGTGTCTGGCTGGTGCTGGCGCTGCCGAGTGTGGCCGTGGCGGTGCTGGTCGCCTGGCTGCGCTATGACCTGGCCTTCTCCTTCGACTGGCCGCTGCTGATCGCCGCCGCGGTGCTGGTGACGATCACCAGCACCGCGGTGGGTTATGCGATCGCGGTCAGCCTGCCGCCGATGCTGGCCCAGCTGATCAGTCAGGTGCTGGTGTTCTTCGTGCTGCTCTTCTCCCCGGTCACCTATCCCGCCAGCCAGTTGCCTTCCTGGTTCCAGGTGGTGCACGACGTCCTGCCGGTGCGCCCGGCTGCTGACCTGCTGCGCGCCGGACTCGCAGGCGATGTCTACGGCATGCGGTGGGTCGACCTGGCGGTGGTGGTGGCGTGGTGCCTCGTGGGCCTGGCGATCAGCCTGCGGGCACTGATGAAGCGGGGCTAGCCTCCCAGCGGTCGGTTGCTACGCAGTGTGCCCTCGGGGTCGACGGTCGCCTTGGTCTCGCGCAGTCGGGTCAACGTTGCCGCGTCGAAGAGGTTCGATATGTCGCTTCGCTGACCCAGCATGGTGTACGTCGAACGGTCGGAGATGTGCTCGCCGAGGGTGTCCTCGAGCAGGCGAAAGTGTGACGCGATGGTGTCGGCGTCGTCGTCGGTGAACGGGACGCCGAAACCGAGCAGCAGATAGTCGTCCGGGATCGCGGGCACGGCTCCGTCGATCGGGTGTCGTAGTGCGCCGCCGAGGTGGCGGATGCAGACAACCACAGGAGTGTGGGGACCGGGCCAGTTGACCTCGAGCAGTCGGTGCCGCAGTTCGCCGCTCAGTTGCTCAGCGGTACGGGACCAGTCCATCGCGGGCATCGGTTCGGTCGGTTCCCCGGAGATCGTGCCCAGATCGGCCGCCGCGAGTTCCCGCAGCGTGTCCCGGGTCAGCCCGGGAACCTCGCGCATGGCCTGCAGGGCTGACTCGGCTTCGTCGCGACCGCCCAGGTAGGTCACGTTGAGGTTGGCGAACGACTGCCCCTGCAGTTCGGCCGGGATGGGCTCGATGGGCGGGAACGTCGTCAACCAGAGCCACATCGTCAACTCGGGCGGTGCTTGCCTGGTGGCGTCGGCGAACGCCGCCAGCACCTCGGCTGTGTGCTCGGCCGGCCACATCAGCTCACCGCCGTAGATCGGTGGCTCGTCGATCAGCTCGATCTCGGCTGCGGTGACGATCGCCATGTCCCCGCCGCCACCGCGCAACGCCCAGAACAGCTCAGGGGAGGAGTCCGGGCTGACGTCGAGGTGTTCGCCCGCGCAGGTGACGACCTCGAAACGTCGGACGTAGTCGGCGGCGAACCCGTAGGAGCGGGCCAACCACGGCAGCCCGCCGCCGAGCAGGTAGGGGATCACCGCGATGTCGGGCGTGCTGCCGGGCAGGGCCATCAGACCGGTGTCGCGGAGCGCATCCATGACGTGGTGCCACCGGGCACCTGCTTCAACGCGCACCGTTCGTCCTGCGAGGTCCACGGTCACGCCAGCCATCTTCTCCGTGCGCATCACGATGGTGCGGTCGAGTGCCGGGGTGGTGCCGTGACCATTGGCCACTACCGACACCGCGACGCCTTGGGCTGTGGCGAGCCGAAGGAGCCGTTGGATGTCATCGACCGTGATGGGGTAGGCGACCGCGAGTGGATCGATGCGCACATGGGTGTTCCAGACATGGCATGCATCAGCCCATCGAGTCTCGTCCGGCAGGACGAGCTCCCCGGCGAGAAATGGTCGCAACTGATCTAGGTCTCGTTGCAGCGGATCGGTGCCGGAGTGGGGCACCGTCATGGGGTCACCTCCTTGTTCGGGCAGAGCAAGGTTCGGGCAGAGCAAGGTTCGGGCAGAGCAAGCGGCCATGGTGGTACACGACCGGTGCTGCATGCGACCACGTCGATTTTGCCGGCGGTCGGGGGAGGCGGCTGTGGGGTCAGCGTGCTGCGTCGTCGAACTCGACCTGCAGCGTCGACGCACCGCGCAGCTCGGCGACGTGCTCGGCCTGTTCACACAGTGTGTTCTGGAGTTCGGTGCTCAGCGGTTGGAACCCTTTGACGGTCAGCGTCAGCTTGTGACCGCTCTTACGAGGCCGCCAGGTTCCGACGATCCTGGAATCGGCCAGGACCGTGCCGGGTTCGCCGACCGTCGTCCACACCTCGCGGTGGTGTTGCTTGTCGACGATGGTTGTCCGGTCACGCATCTGCGTGTACGGGTCGCGCGGCGGCAGCAGCCGCACACCGCGCGCTTCGGGCGGTGACTGCAGGGTGTCCAGGTCCTCGGCAAGTGCCCATGTTCGGCGCCCGTCGACGTCGACCGGGACCAACTCGTCGTCCAACAGGCTCCACCACGGGTCGACGTCGCCGGTGTACACACCGAGCCAGGCAGCGAAGTCCGGGCGGGTCGACGGGCCGTAGCAGTGCAGGTAGCGACGCAGCAGGTCGGCGCGGGCATGTTCGGGCTCGACCTCCGGTAGGGGGTGACCCAGCCATTCCTCGAGCAGTACGAACGGCGCCTTGTTGCCGCTGCGTGGTGCGAGGCAGACGATGCCGCGCAGGGTCAGTATCCGGAGGCAGAAGTGCACCACAGCCTCACCGAGCGGCTGGTTGGTGCCATAGGGTCCGATCGCCTGCCACGTCGTGCGCTGGGCCGGCGAGAGGGTGCCGGTGATGCGCTCGGCCAGTGCCTCGCCGAGCTCGTTGATCGCCAGCTGTCGTCCCGAGAGCACGGCCCCGATCTGCTCGGCAGTGTGCTCGACCGCCTCGTCCAGGCTCATGTCGAGTGCGTGCAGCGCGTGTTCGACGCCGAGGATCAGATGCATGCGCACCGTCTCGGTAGCCGGCAGAACACCGGTGGTGAACACGGGTGCGTCGACGGTCGGGAAGTAGAACGGCGAGCCGCGCATGCACCAGGTTTGCAGCAGGCTCTTGGCCTCACCCTCGAGGTGGTCGATACGTCCCTGGGTCACGCCTTCGACGCGGGCACCCAGCGCGAGCAGCGCCGAACCCGGCGGGCTGTTCTGCACGGCGCACGCACCGGCAACCGAGCGCAGCTCGTCAGCCGGTCGCCGCTCGGTGAGATGGTGCGCATGCAGTCGAAATGCGATCACCTCGCCGCGTCCCACTCTGACAACGGAATCGCCGATGTCCTCATGAGGTGCCACGTATCGCCTCCCAAGACAGACTCGGTTGTTCTCTGGACAAGCCGATCACCGGCACCTGACGCGCGACATCCCTGCACACAGCGTAACGCCGCGCCGCGCACGCATCACCGTGTTCTCGTCGTCGTGAGTGACGCCTTCATTCTGCGTTGCACGACTGCCAGACCGATGTGACGGTAGACATGTACCGCAGAGAACGTTCGCCGATATGAAAGGGTGAAAACCTCGATGAGAATCGTTCGGATGTTGGCCGCGGGTGCTGGTGCTGGCATTCTCGCGTTAGCTGGGATGACGACGGCACAAGCTGACGACAGAGGCAGCCCGGGGTATCGCGATAGCGGGAACCTTGCCTGCGGTGACGGCGAGGTTGTGAAGTTGCACATCGACTATAACGGTGCCGGTGAGGGCAAGGTGCATTACAACATCTCCCGCACACATGTCGATGTGGTCGAACTGCCCGTGGCGCGAGGTGGCGGAGAGATGTCGTACCTGCCACTGAACACGTGGCAGCAGTCGAGTGCGTGGAACATCTGGATGCCCGCCGGCGGTGTTGCTGACGCCACGGCCGAGTGCGTTGCGAGGAACTGATCATGGCGGCGAAACATCACATTCTTCGTACTGCTGCTGTTGGGTTGGCCACGGTCGCGGTGACCGCTACGGCTTCGGTGGCCGCGCACGCTGCCAGCGATGAGGAGTCCGGCCACTTGACGTGCCCAGCGGGCACCCAGGTTCGTGTCTGGTCTCTTGCCGGCGGTGATGAGGTGACCCACTACTGGTACTCAGACAACGGCAAGCACGGCGCGGACGTCCGAGAAATTGTGGGCTTTGGTGCCGTGGACAGCCAGACCTTCACGCTGGAACGGGATGTGTACTGGCGGGTTGTCGCGGAAGGCACTCGGCCGAATGTCGAAGCAGGAGCGGAATGCCACTACGCCTCATAAGGGATCCAAGGGATTGTTGCTGATTTCGCCCACTAGTGCGACAACCGAAGGGGTGCCATGTTGTCGCACTAGTGGGCGAAGACCTGCATACATTCGCCACCTTCAATGTCAAATGACACTCGTCAACAGCACGTAGTCCCCAGCGTCAGCGGAAGTGTGAACTGTTCGGGTGTGTCGAGCCGAGCGACGCGTGTCGGAAGCGAATCGATCTGGACCGTTCTGGCGTCACTGAGTGGCGAGGTGCTCGCGAGCCGCGCAAGCCCCGGCACGTGGGGAGGAGGCCACGCTGCCCTGGGAGGGCGGCTCGACGTATGTGTTCGACTCACTCGATGCCACCTTGCGCGCCATGAGTGCACACGCCAGCTGAGGGGGATTGCTGCTCGTAGGTGAGGTATCGCAGTGCTGATCTGGCGACAGCGCGTTCGCTCAGTGCTGGGCAGCAATCTCACTCAACTGCGATTATCGCCGCGTGTGTCGGTGGGGCGTGCGATGCTTACCGAGCGCTCGTCAGCAAACCTCGCCGCGAGCGAGCGCCGGTGAGCTACATCAGCGTGAGGACCGGAGGGAGACCGGCGCCATGACGAACACGAGTGACCGCCCGAACACCGCCTTGCTGGTGATTGACGTGCAGAACGACGTCGTCGCCAACGCGTACAACCGGAACGGCGTCATCGCCAACATCAGCACCCTCGTCGACAAGGCGCGTGCCGAAGATGTGCCGCTGATCTGGGTTCAGCATTCCGACGAGGACATGCCACAGGGGTCCGATGGCTGGCAGTACGTCTCGGAGTTGCAGCCGCGCGCAGACGAGGCGCTCGTGCACAAGACCTATGGCGACTCCTTCGAGGACACCGACCTGGAGTCGGTACTGGCCGGACACGAGGTGGGGCGCGTGGTCGTCACCGGCGCGCAGACCGACGCCTGCATCCGTTCCACGCTCCACGGCGCCTTGGTTCGGGGCTACGACACCACGCTCGTCGAGGATGCCCACACCTCCGAGGACATGCGCCCGTGGGGCATGCCGATTGGACCCGAGGACGCGATCGCCTACACGAACACCTACTGGCGTTACACCCAGGCCAAGGGGCGACAAGGCAACACGGCATCAACCGCGAAGGTCGACTTCACTCCCAGGCAGTGAGGGTCGCGCGCGCCGACGACGATGCTGGCTATGCCGCCTTGCCACGTCGCTCTGGGCCAGAACTTGCCGAGGACGGCGGCGACGAAGGGTCCGGTGAGAACGCTCGAGTTCACGATCACGTAGGTCAACCCATCAGTCGGGAAAGATCGCGTCCAGGTCCGGTTCTTCGGACAGGGTGCCGTATCGGGTGCCTGCCTGGCCGAGCGTTTGGGCCGCCTCGCGATTGAACTCGACGCGGAAGGTCGGCATGTTCATCCGGGAGCGGATGTCCTCGCCGATCTCGGTGTAGGTTCCGACGACGTCGCGAACCTCCTCGGGATTCTCCGCGGCGTACTCCAAGGACCGGTTCATCGCGCGGGTGAACTGCTCGACCAGATCCGGGTCACCCTCGAGGACCTCGGTGCTGGTGAAGTATCCGGCGATGTCCATCTCCGGGATCGCCTGGAAATTCCACGACACGACGCGTGCACCCTGGTCGATCGCCTGGGTCAGAAACGGCTCGACGACCATCGCGGCATCGACCTGACCGTTCATGACCGCCGCGGGCATGTCGGGAAACGGCAACTCGATGTAGTCGATCGTGGACGGATCCCCACCGTCCTGCTCGACGGCATAGTTCACCGTGTCACCGGTGATATTGGCGAAGTTGTTCGTCGAGACGGTGTTGCCGGGCAGGTCGGCGGCGCTCTGGATGTCGGAGTCCTCCGGGACGACGACGGCGCCGAAGCCGTCCTCCGATCCGGTCACGGAGGTGCCATTGGTGACGTACTGGACCGGTAGTCCTTCCTCGTGCGCGACCATCACCGACGTCAGATTGCCGAAGGCAAACTCGAAGTTCCCGCTGACCACGCCGGCCATGGCGCCCGCACCGCCATCGGTGTTCTCGATCGTGAGGTCGATGCCTTCCTCTTCGAAGAAGCCTTGCTCCAGGCCGAGGTGCGAGGCCGCGGTGTCGACGATCGGGATCGCGCCGATGGTGACCGGTGTCAGCTCACCGTCCCCGGAGGAATCCGCCCCGGAATCACCACCTGAACAGGCCGTCAGGGCGAGCAACCCCGCGCTGGTCAGGCTGATGAGGATTCGCGTGCGCATGGTCACTCCCGTTACTGGTTTGGGTGTGCTGGACAGTCCGCTCAGGGCAGCGCTTCGATGGGTCGTGTCGGCACCTCGATGAGGTGGGGTTCGTCCGAGCCCAGACTCCTCCTGAGCGCGTCCTGCAACTCGTCGCTCGTCTTCACCGCGCGGGCGGACACGCCGTAGCCCTCGGCGATCCGCACGAAGTCGATGCCCGGGATGTCGATCCCTGGTGCGTCCGTGACGTGCATGTAGTTGCTGAAGGAGCGCAGGGCAGCGTACGTGCCGTTGTTGAGGATCACGAAGGTCACTGGAAGGTGGTACTGCGCCGCGGTCCACAGCGCGGTGATGCCGTAGTTGGCCGAGCCGTCGCCGATCAGGGCGATCACCGGCCGTTCGGGTTGGGCCAGTTGGACGCCGACGGCGGCGGCAAGCCCGAACCCGAGTCCTCCGGCCGCGGGGAAGTAGTAGCTGCCGGGCCGGGAGATGTCGAGATGGTCCCAGACGACGCCGGTGGTCGAGGTGGCCTCCTTGACGTAGATGGCATCGGCAGGCGCGGTGGCGGCGACGGCACTGAACACGGCTTCCGGTGCGAAGGGGGTGGTGGCGTCGTGATCCGCTGGCGGCGAGAGCGAGCTTCTTGGTTCCGGCATCGGGCGCTCGGCCTGCGTGATCGCGTCGACGAGGGCTGCGAGTGCCTGCTGGACGTCGACGACGACCGAGCGTCCCATCGGTGCGCGAGCGGCTTCGGCGGGATCGCTGGTCAGGTGGACGAGGCTGGCGTCGTCGGGCAGGTACGGGCCGGGGTCGAACTGGTGGTAGCGGAATACCGGGGCGCCGACGACGAGGATCACGTCGTGCCCGGCCAACTGCGCCGAGATGCCGGTGATCGAGGCGGGCAGCACACCCCGAAAGGCCGGATGCCGGGTGGGGAACGGGCAGCGGGACGCCGACGGTGCGATCCAGGCCGGGGCGCGGAGTTTCTCCGCCAGGGCGACGGCTTGGTCGTTCGAGGCGGTGGCGTCGACGTCGGGACCCAGCACCAGTACCGGGTGCTGCGCCTGGTCCAGAACGGCCGCCAGTTCCTCGATCTGGGCCGGGCTCAGGGCGCCGGCGGTCTCGACACGGCGGGCTGGCAACTCGGCCACGAGGCCGTCGTCGACCTCCTGGCGCCAGTCGTCCAGTGGGATAGAGACATAGACCGGGCCGGCAGGCGTGGTCGTGGCGGTGTGGATCGCCTGCGAGATCATGCGCGGCGCGTCGGAGGCGGCCAGCGGTTCGCCGCTCCACTTGACCAGCGGCTGGGGCAGGCTCGGCGCGTCGACGTTGCTCAGCGTGGCCTCGGTGCCCACCTGCGAGCGCACCTGCTGACCGGCGGTGATGACCAGCGGGCTGTGCGAGTACCACGAGTTGGTCAGCGCGCCGACGGCGTGACCGGTGCCCGCGGCCGAGTGCAGGTTGGCGAAGGCCGGTCCGCCCGAGGCCTGGGCGAAGCCGTCGGCCATGGCCAGCACGGCACCCTCGTGCAGCCCGAGGATGTAGCGGAAGTCGGCCGGCATCTCATCGAGGAAGGTGAGCTCGTTGGAGCCGGGGTTGCCGAAGAAGGTCGTGAGTCCATGCTGGCGCAGGATCTCGTATGTGACCTCGCGGATGGTGGCCATGACCTCTCCTTCTCGGTTCGGTCCCCGAGCGTAGAGGCCAACGGTGACCAGATCCAGAATAGATGCAATGAATGTTGTACAGTCTAGCTATCGGTTTGGTCTATAATTACACCATGTCGTCGTTGGATCTGAACCTCCTGCGGACTCTCGTCGCTGTTCGTGAGACGGGAAGCTTGACCCGCAGCGCCGAGTTGCTGAGGGTGGCGCAGCCGACGGTGAGCCACTCGCTCGGGAGGCTGCGGCGGCACTTCGACGACCGACTGTTCCTGCGCAGCCCGACCGGGATGCAGCCCACCGAGTTGGCCGACCAGCTCTATTCGGCGTTCAAGCCGGCGCTGACGAACGTCGATCTGGCGGTGGCCGACGCCGTGCAGTTCGACCCGGCGATCTCGACCCGGAGGTTCCGGCTGTGCCTGACGGATCTCGGCGAGATCGCGCTGCTGCCGGCGATCCTGCAGCGCATCGGCGAGGACGCGCCGCTGGTGGAGGTCGAGGTGACACCCATGGACATCACGCAGGTGGAAGGGTGGGTGGGTATCGGAGCGGTCGACGCCGCGATCGCCAGCACGCCGCTGAATGCCTCCCTGGCCAGCGAGGTTCTGCTTCACGAGGACTACATCTGCCTGCTGCGAGACGATCACCCGCTCGCACTGCGGGGCCTGAGCCTGAAGGACTTCCAGGCCGCCCGGCACGCGGTGGTCGCGACGACGACCGGTCATCGCCTGGCCGAGATGGTCATGCGGGAGTTGGGCATCACCCAGCAGGCGACCGTCACCCTGCCGCATTTCGCGGCACTGCCGCACATCCTGAACCGCACCGATCTGCTCGCCGTGGTCCCTCGGGGGCTGGCCGAAGCATTCATCGGGCGGTGGGCGCTGACCGCGATTCCGCTACCGTTCGATGTCCCCGAGTTCGACGTCAAGATCTACTGGCAGCGACGCGAGCGCGAGCCCGCGGCGCTGGCCTGGTTCCACCAGATGATCGCCGACGCCGTCGGCCGCGAGCGCTCACAGTCGGGGTAGAAGCTTTCGATCGCCAGTTCCGACACGGTCACCTCCAGTGGGGTGCCGAACATCGTGGTCATGCTGCACAGGAAGAGTTACGACGTGTCGGTGGCCGTGACCTTGGGTCGCAGTGACGACCAGGCGGCACGGATATGGCCGCACATGACCGCCTCGGCCCAGTCCGGATCGGTGTTGCGCAGCGCCTGCACGATCTCGTGATGGTGCGCCAGGCTGCGTTCGAGATCGGCGCGGGAGTACAGCGAGAAGGTTCGGGACACGAGCGGAACCCGTACGACCGAGGCCACCAGGCCTTGGAGTCGCGAGTTGCCTGAGGCCTCGAGCACGCTGGCGTGGAAGCGGTTGTTCAGCTCGGTCAGGGCCGCGGTGTCCGGATGTGCGGCAGCCGCGACGGCGTCCATTCCGCTGGCCAGGTCGTCTAGTTCGTCTAGATCGGCCAGGCCCGAGGTGGCCGCGAGGCGGCACCCCCACGGCTCGAGCAGCGTGCGCAGGTCGAAGATCTCCTCGAGGTCCTTGGTATGCCAACTCTGTACCTGCATCCCGCGGTTTTGCTGGTACAGAACCAGGCCTTCGGCGGCGAGCCGGCGCAGCGACTCGCGGACCGGTGTGCGGCTCACGCCGATCTCACGTGCCAGGTCGGCCTCACGCAGCCAGTGCCCGCCGGGAAGGTCACCGGCAAGGATCTGCTCGCGGATCGCCCGATAAGCCTGTTCGGCAGCGCGACCGCTCTCGACGCTGGCGACGTTGTGGGCCATGCCGTCTGTCATGTCGCCGTTGACCTTAGCAGCCATCACCGCACTTTCAGTCGTCACCTCAGGCCTATTGTATGCAATCTCTTGACTCGTACATCCTACATGCCTAGATTGAGAGCATACATACCGGTGATGTGCTTCACATCTCTCAAGCGTTCGTATACGAAAGTGAGTCAGTTGGTGGCACCCGAGCACAACTTGCCGCTCGATGACCTGCGGGTCATCGAACTCGGCCAACTGCTGGCCGGACCGTTCTGCGGACAGTTGCTGGGCGACTTCGGCGCCCAGGTCGTCAAGGTCGAGGACCCCGGCCAGGGTGATCCCATGCGGCAGTGGGGCCGGGAGAAGCCCTACGGCACCTCGCTGTGGTGGCCCGTGGTGGCCCGGAACAAGAAGTCCGTGACCGCTGACCTGCGCACCGAGCACGGCCAGGGGCTGGTTCGCCGGCTGATTGACTCGGCCGATGTCCTGGTGGAGAACTTCCGCCCGGGGACCCTCGAACGTTGGGGGCTGGGGCCCGAGCAGCTCTGGGAGACGAACCCCGGTCTGGTGGTCACCCGGGTAACGGGATTCGGGCAGAGCGGTCCGTACTCGCAACGAGCCGGCTACGGCTCGATCGGGGAAGCCATGGGCGGTATCCGCTATGTCACCGGCGACCCGGACCGACCCCCGGCCCGGACGGGTATCTCCCTTGGTGACTCACTCGCGGCCACGTTCGCCTGCTTGGGCACCCTGGTCGCCCTGCATCAACGGGACCGTAGTGGCCGGGGCCAGGTCGTGGACTCGGCCATCTACGAGGCGGTGCTGGCGATGATGGAGTCCATGCTGCCGGAGTGGCAGGTCGCCGGCTATCAACGGGAGCGCACCGGCCCGACGCTGCCGAACGTCTCGCCCAGCAATGTCTACCCCACGGCTGAGGGTGAGATGGTGCTGGTCGCAGCCAACCAGGACACCGTGTTCCGGCGACTGGCCGAGGTGATGAACCGTCCGGAGCTGGCCACCGACGAGCGCTACGCCACCCACGGCGCGCGCGGACAGCACATGGAGGCACTCGACGGGCAGATCGCGGAGTGGACGGCCACGCTCAAGGCTGACGACCTGCTCGAGCAGTTGCACACCGCCGGCGTGCCGGCCGGACGCATCTTCCAGGCCAAGGACATGTTCGCCGACCCGCACTTCGCCGCACGTGATGCCATCGTGCGGCTGGCCCACCCGGACCTCGGCGAGTTCGCCATGCACAACACCGTGCCACAGCTGTCGGACACCCCCGGACGTGTGCGCCACGTCGGACCGGGGCTGGGGGAGCACAACGAGGAGATCTACCACGGCTTGCTGGGTCTCGACGCCGACGAGCTGTCGTCGTTGCGGTCAGCGGGCGTCATCTGAGGAGGAGTCATGGCCCACCGGCTCGGGGTGGACGTCGGCGGCACGTTCACCGACCTGCTGTTGATCGATGAGCAGACCGGCGAGACCTATCGGGAGAAGACGCCCTCCACTCCCGAGGACCAGTCCATCGGCGTGCTGCGCGGCATCACCAACGTCTGTCAGGCGGCCGGCGTTGGCATCGGCGACGTACGCTCCCTGCTGCACGGCACCACGGTGGCGACCAACGCGATCCTGGAGGGTAAGGGCGCCCGGGTCGGTCTGGTGACCACCCACGGCTTCCGCCAGGTCCTGCAGATCGCTCGCTCGTTCGTGCCCGGCGGGCTGGCGGGCTGGATCATCTGGCCCAAACCGGAGCCGCTCGCCGCGCTCGAGGACACCGTCGAGGTCGTCGAGCGCATCGGCAGCCAGGGTGAAGTGGTCACCCCGCTGGACGAGGACGACGCGCGTCGCCAGCTCGCGAAACTCAAGACCGCCGGCGTCGAGGCGTTGAGCATCAGCCTGATCAACTCGTACGCCAACCCGGCACACGAGCAGCGCATCGGCGCGATCGCCGCCGAGGAACTGCCCGGTATCCAGGTATCCCTGTCCTCCACCGTGCTGCCCGAGCTGCGCGAGTACGAGCGCACCATCACCACGGTGGCCAACGCCTATGTGCAGCCGCGGGTGGCGCGCTACATCGAGCACCTGGGCTCCCAGCTGGATTCGGCCGGTGCCGTCGGGCGGTTGTACATGTTGCGCAGCGACGGCGGTCTGGTCTCGGCGCGCGCCGCCGACGAGAACCCCGTGTCGATGCTGATGTCCGGCCCGGCCGGTGGCGTCACGGGCGCGGTCCGGGTGGCCGAACAGGCGGGGTTCACCGACTTTCTCAGCTTCGACATGGGCGGCACCTCGACGGATGTGGCGCTGGTCCAGAACCTCAGCCCGCGGATCGGGCGAGAGACCAGCGTCGGCGACCTGACGGTGCGGGCCACCTCGGTCGACGTGCGCACCGTCGGCGCAGGCGGTGGCTCGATCGCCCACGTTCCCGAGCTCACCCAGGCCTTGCGGGTCGGACCGCAGTCCGCGGGCGCGGCACCCGGCCCAGCGGCCTACGGCACCGGTGGCACCGAACCGACGGTGACCGACGCGAACGTCGTCCTCGGCTACCTACCGGCTGAGCTGGCTGGCGGCGAGCTCACGCTGGATCGCGACGCCGCCACCGCGGCGGTGAAGTCGATCGCGGACGCGACCGGTCTGGGCTCCGTGGAGGCCGCCGCAGAAGGCGTCATCGACATCGTCAACGAGAACATGCTGGGCGCGCTCCGGCTGGTCTCGGTGCAGCAGGGCTTCGACCCGCGCGACTTCGCTCTCGTCGCCTACGGGGGCGCCGGTCCGCTGCACGGTAACGCGCTGGGCATCCTGACCGGTTCGTGGCCGGTCATCATCCCACCGTCGCCCGGGGTGCTCTGCGCACTGGGTGATGCGACCACCGGATTACGTGACGAAGCGGTCCGCACCCTGGTGCGCACGTTCAGCCAACTCTCCGATGCCAGCCTGCGTGAGATCCTCGACGAGCTCGCCGCAGAGGTTCGCCAGTCGCTGTCCGAGCAGGGCGTGGCCGCAACAGACCAGCAGGTGAGCTTCGGAGCGGACCTGCGTTACCACGGGCAAGGCTTCGAGATACCGGTCGAGATCGACGTGGTCGAGTTCGACGGTGACGACGGCGGCCTCACCGCGCTACGCCGTGCCTTCGACGCCGAGCACGAGCGGCTGTTCTCATTCCTGCTGGACAACGAGCACGAACTCGTCACCGTCCGGGCCACCGGTGCCGGTCCGCGGCCCACGGTAGGAGAGCAGACGCTGCCGGCAGGCACCGCGGACCCGAGCCAGGCTTCGATCGGGACGCATCCGGTCTGGGTCGATGGGGCGGAGGCCGAGGCGAGGCTGTACGCGCGCGAGAAGCTGGCCGCCGGCAACGTCGTGACCGGCCCCGCCATCGTCACCGAGATGGACTCCACCACCGTGGTCCTACCCGAGCATGCGGCGACCGTGCATCCCAGCGGGAGCCTGCTGATTCGGCCGATCACCCAGCACAGCCAGGAGGACTGAGACATGGCACGCCTAGTCGAGACTGCGACCGAACCGTTGGGCCGCGTCGACGTCGACCTCGTCACGGTCGACCTGGTCGAGAACGCACTCCGCAACGCGCGGTACGAGATGGACGAGGTCCTGTTCCGCACCGCCCTGTCGCCGGGTATCCGCGAGCAACACGATGAGTTCCCGCTCATCGGTGACCCCGACGGGAAGATGGTGGTGGGCCAGTTCGGGCTGTCCATCCCGGACTTTCTGGAGAACTTCTCCGGCACGATCGAAGAAGGCGACGTGCTGCTCACCTCGGACCCCTACTCCTGCGGGGCGGCGATCAGCCACGCCAATGACTGGCTGGTCGTCATGCCGATCTACTTCGAGGGCCGCATCGTCGGTTGGGCGTCGATGTTCGGGCACATGTCCGACGTCGGGGGTAAGACCCCGGCGTCCATGCCGACCGACGCGCACACGATTTACGAGGAGGGCGTGGTCGTCCCGCCCATCAAGATCTACAAACAGGGTGTGCTCGACCAGGACGCCTTGGCGATCATCCTCAACCAGGTGCGCAAGCCTGACTGGAACCGGGCGGACCTCAACGGTCTGGTGGCTGCGTGCCGAACAGCCGGGCGCCGGATCCAAGAGCTGTGCGAACGGTTCGGTCCCGAGACCTACACCTCGACGCTCGACGCGCTGCTCGACCGGAACTATCGCGCGATGAAGGCGCTGCTGCAGCTGGTGTTCACCGAAGGCGAGACGATTTCCTTCACCGACTACATCTGCGACGACGGCGTCGGGTACGGCCCGTACGAGCTCAAGATGAGCATCACCCGCACCGGTGAGAAGGTGCTGATCGACCTGACCGGAAGCAGCCCGCAGGCGCAGGGACCGATCAACTACTTCATCAACGAGAACCTGATGCGGATGTTCTTCGGGATCTACATGATCACCGTGGCCGATCCGCAGATCCTGTGGAACGACGGGTTCTATCCGCTGGTCGATGTGAAGATCCCGGAGGACTCGTTCTGGAAACCGCGATATCCGGCCGCGCTCAACGGCCGTAACCATGGCCTCGGGCGCATGTTCGACCTGCTCGGTGGCCTGTTGGGCCAGACCAACCCGGACCTGCTCAACGGCGCCGGGTTCTCCTCCTCGCCGCACTTCATGTACTCCGGCAACTACAGTGATCCCGAACGCGCCGGGGAATGGTTCCAGTTGTACTCGATCGGGTTCGGCGGCATCCCGGGGCGCCCGGTCGGCGACGGCCCGGACGGGCACTCCCTGTGGCCGTCGTTCATCAACATCCCCTGTGAGTACCTCGAGTCGTACTACCCGATGCGCATCGAGAGGTGGGAGACGATCGCGGACACCGGTGGTGCGGGGCTGCACCGCGGGGGGAACGGGGTGGAGGTCGCCTACCGGTTCCTCGAACCGGGCACCATCGCCATTCACGACGACCGGTGGCTGACCTATCCGTGGGGTGTGAACGGCGGCGAACCCGGCACCCGGGGTCGGAAGTTGCTCGACCGCGCCGACGGCAGCACCGAGGTGCTGCCGAGCAAGGTGCACGACGTCATGG
>Ga0209487_1001849_pt1 | contig 17538 bp, 18 predicted proteins | sample Poulit2012_FD_187524 | JGI IMG/M metagenome (GOLD analysis project Ga0209487, IMG submission 187524) | Agricultural soil microbial communities from Georgia to study Nitrogen management - Poultry litter 2012 (SPAdes) (version 2) | ecosystem: Environmental > Terrestrial > Soil > Agricultural land...
TCTAGCGAAAATGGCGACGAAATTTTACAATCATCCAACTGAACAATTGCAATTAATCGGCATTACCGGAACAAACGGGAAAACGACGATTACATATATTTTAGAAGCTATTTTCCAAGCTTATCAACAAAAAACTGGTGTCATAGGGACGATTCAAATGAAAATCGGCAATCAAAGTATACCAATCGTTAATACAACACCCGATGCTTTTCAATTGCAACGTTCCTTTAACGAAATGGTCAAACAAAAGGTCGAAGTAGTTATGATGGAAGTATCTTCACACGCTTTAGATTTAGGGCGGGTTGCTGGATGTAACTTTGATATAGCTATTTACACAAATTTATCACAAGACCATTTAGATTATCATAAAAATATGGATGATTATTTACGGGCGAAGACGTTACTGTTTTCTCAACTCGGAAATAGTTATGCCCATGAGCAACCGAAATTTGCAATCGTCAATGATGATGATCCCTATCGTGATGCAGTCATTAAAAGTACAACACAAAATGTTATTACATACGGTTTAACGGACAATGCTCTTATTTATGCTACAAATATAAATTTACAGCCTACAGAAACGATGTTTGAATTACATACACCAAAAGGTTCTGTTGCGATAAATAGTGAACTCATCGGCAAATTTAACGTTTATAATATGTTAGCAGCTGCTAGTGCGGCTTACGTTAAAGATGTTCCGTTAAACATTATTAAACAGGCTTTAGAAAAAATTTCTGGTGTAAGTGGACGTTTTGAGCGGGTTGATGTCGGGCAAGATTATACTGTCATTGTTGATTATGCTCATACACCGGATTCTTTAGAAAATGTTTTACAAACGATTAAACAATTTGCGCAACATAAAATTTATGTCGTTGTTGGCACAGGTGGCGATCGTGATCGAACGAAACGACCATTAATGGCTAATGTAGCAATTGAGTATGCTCATTATACGTTTTTTACATCAGATAATCCACGAACGGAAAAGCCTGAAGCGATTATCGATGATATGGTCAGTCATTTAACGGATGAACATTACACAGTTATCGTTGATCGTCAAGAAGCAATATATGAAGCGATTAAACGAGCTGAAACAGATGATATTGTATTAATCGCTGGTAAAGGCCATGAAACTGGTCAAGAAATAAACGGAAAAATTTATCCTTTTGACGACCGTGAAGTAGCCAAAAAAGCGATTAAACGTAAGGGGTTTTAACGATGTTATATTCTACACGTTGGTTAGCGACTATTTTTCCGAACAATGAAGGGAAAATAAGTGACAATCAAATTATTGAATCCGTCTCAATTGATAGCCGCAACATTGAAGGTCGTACACTTTTTGTGCCTATTGTTGGAGAAAATTTTAATGGGCATGACTTTGTAGAAGATGCGATCACAAAGGGAGCGATTGCGTTTTTCTGGGATAAGTCCTACGATTTACCGGTAAATATTCCAAATGATGTTGCGATTTTTTACGTTAACGATACAATCGATGCTTTGCAATTGCTTGCTAAAGAACATCGTAAAAAAATAAATCCCTTTGTCGTCGGGATAACAGGTTCAAATGGGAAAACGACGACTAAAGATATTGTTACCGCCGTTATCAATACGTCCTTTAAAACGTATGGAACTAAAGGGAATTTTAACAACCATATCGGATTACCGTTGACAATTGTCAATATGCCAACAAATACTGAAGTGCTCGTCTTAGAAATGGGTATGAACGATTTTGGCGAAATTGAACAATTATCCCGTTTAGCCGAACCGGATATCGGCATTATCGTTAATATCGGTGAATCACATATTGAATTTTTAAAATCCCGGGAAGGTATCGCTAAAGCGAAGTTAGAAATTGTTAGTGGTTTAAAAGAAGATGGCTACTTAATCGTTGATGGAGATGAGCCACTTTTACAACATTTACACGAAAAACCGTGTACGATCACTTGTGGATACGAACAAAACAACGATGTCGTCATTTCGAATGTCAACCAAAAATCGTTAACTGAAACGACCTTTCAATTAACGAGTGGGGAAAAATATACATTACCTTTAGTCGGTACACATAATGTTCTTAATGCATCGTTTGCGATTGCGATTGGTAAACGATTAAAAATAAAGCCGAAAACGATTCAACAAGGACTTAATAATTTACAGTTAACGTCCATGCGCATGGAGTTTTCCCAAGGTCAAAATGGTGTGACGATTATTAATGACGCTTATAATGCATCACCAACATCGATGAGGGCGGCTATTAATATCGTCAAACAACTTGACGAATATTCGACGAAAGTGCTCGTTTTAGGTGATATTTTAGAATTAGGCGATTATGGCGAACAATTTCATAAAGATGTCGCCAAAACAATTAACCGACCTATTTCAGCTGTCATAACCTATGGTGAGCTGTCGCAAATAATTTCTAATCATGTTGCAGCATCGTCTGACATGATCGAAACAGAACATTTTACTGAAGCGGATCAATTAATCGACCATTTACAACAATATTTGAATGAAGATACAGTTATTTTATTTAAAGCATCACGAAGTATGTATTTTGAAAACCTTGTAAAAGCTATTCAATAAATGTTATGTACGATTTGTCGTTAATATGCATTGGACGGTTTCAGTAGAGGAGGAACATTTGTGGATATATATGTCATCTTAGTAACAATTGCAATCTCATTTTTAATTACCGTCCTACTTTCACCAATTTTTATTCCATTGTTTAAACGGTTAAAATTCGGACAGAGCATCCGTGAGGAAGGACCACAATCCCATATGAAAAAGAGCGGTACGCCGACGATGGGCGGAGTGATGATCGTTCTTAGTATTATTATGACGACATTAATCGTTGTTAATAAAATTTTACCGGAAAAAATGAGTTATGAAGTGTGGTTACTTTTATTCGTGTTAGTAGGATATGGGTTATTAGGTTTTCTTGATGATTTTATCAAAGTTGCATTAAAGCGAAATTTAGGATTAACGTCAAAACAAAAATTACTTGGGCAAATTGTTATTGCACTCATATTTTATTTTGTCCTTCGTCAAGTCGATTTTGCTACAACGATACATATTCCCGGAACGAATATCGAGTGGGAATTAGGCATCTTTTACGTATTTCTTATTATATTTATGCTCGTCGGTTCATCAAATGCCGTTAATTTAACAGATGGACTCGACGGTTTACTCGCCGGTACAGCAGCGATTGCTTTCGGTGCTTTTGCTATTTTAGCTTGGTTTACCCAAGCTAATGATGAAATTACTATTTTCTCATTAGCTGTCGTCGGAGCTTTATTAGGATTTTTAGTCTTTAACGCTCACCCGGCAAAGGTGTTCATGGGTGATACGGGTTCTTTAGCTTTAGGCGGAGCGATTGCAGCTGTTGCCATTTTAACGAAGCTAGAAATCATTTTAGTCATTATTGGTGGCGTTTTTGTCATTGAAACGTTATCAGTCATCATTCAAGTTATTTCGTTTCAAACGACAGGAAAACGTATTTTTAGAATGAGCCCGCTCCATCATCATTATGAATTAATCGGTTGGTCAGAATGGCGCATTGTGACGACGTTTTGGTTTGTCGGCTTATTATTTGCCATTTTAGGAATATATATTGAGGTGTGGTTCGCTTGAAAAATCTTTCATCAATCCCCGACAACATTTTAGTATTAGGTCTTGCGAAAAGTGGAACAGCAGCAGCAAAAATTTTACTAAAACACGGTAAAAATGTCCGTGTTAATGATTTGAAGTTTAACGACGACCGAGTCATTGAAACATTGACGGCATTAGGAGCAGAAGTCATTATCGGTTCGCATCCAATCTCTGTTCTTGATGATGTAGAAATAATCGTTAAAAATCCGGGAATTCCTTATGATAATCCACTTATTAAGCAAGCTGTTAAAAGAAATATACCGATTATTACAGAAATAGAGATCGCTTATTTATTAGCAAAATCGCCGATTATTGCCGTTACAGGTTCAAATGGCAAGACGACGACAACAACATTAATTGGTGAACTTTTAAAAGCTGCTTCCGAAAATGTCAAAGTTGCTGGAAACATTGGAACAGTCGCTATTGAAGTGGCGCAACATACGATGGAAACTGAACGACTCGTTTTAGAGTTATCTTCCTTTCAATTGTTAGGCATTAAAAAATTTCGCCCACACATATCTGTTTTATTAAACATATACGAAGCCCATCTTGATTATCACAAAACATTTGCCAATTACAAAAGGGCTAAAGCAAACATTTTTGTAAACCAACATCAATCTGATTATTTAATTTATAATGCCGATGATATAACGACGGCAACAGTAGTTAAACAGGCAAAAGCAACGTTAATACCGTTTTCTGTTCTAGGGAAAGTTAAAACAGGAGCTTGGGCCGATGAACAGGCCATTTATTATAAAAAGGAAAAAATTATTAATCGCTCACAAATCGCTCTAGTCGGTTCACACAATTTAGAAAATATATTAGCGAGTATATGTGTTGCGAAACGTTACAATGTAGCGACTGAACATATACAACACGTCTTAAAAACGTTTTCTGGAGTGGAACATCGTTTGCAATATGTCATGACAAAACACGAACGAAAGTTTTACAATGACTCGAAAGCGACAAACATTTTAGCGACCCAAAAAGCGTTAGCTGCCTTTACCGATCCAGTTATTTTGCTTGCGGGTGGATTAGATCGGGGTAATGAATTTACCGATCTCATTCCATATTTATCTAACGTTAAAGGGATGATTACATTTGGGGAAACAGCCCATAAGTTACAAGAAGTTGCTACTCAGGCAAAGGTTCCTTTTATCAAACAAACGAAGGATTTACAATCTGCTGTAAAAATAGCTTATAATCACTCAGCGCCTAAGGATATTATTTTATTATCACCAGCCTGTGCGAGTTGGGATCAGTACCGCACGTTTGAAGAGCGGGGAGACATGTTTATCGAAGCTGTGCATAACCTTTCATAAGAGGATTTTTTGACAAATGGTCTTTAAAATCCCCTAAAGTTTACGAAACGGGGTGTTCTTCTTGCGAAAGGTTTTTCAACAAAAATATGTACCAGATTTATCGATATTTATATTAACTTTAATTTTATTATTAATTGGCACAGTGATGATCTACAGTGCATCTTATGTTTGGGCAGATTTTACTTATAACGATGCTTATTATTTTGTTAAACGACAATTGTTTTTTGTTAGTTTAGGATGTCTCCTATTAGGAACGATAGTTTTTATTCCTTATCAATTTTGGCGAAAATATTCATTAACGATTTTAATCATCTGTTTTATTTTATTAACGATCGTTCTTATTCCGGGTGTTGGAATAATTCGTGGTGGTGCCCGTAGTTGGATTGGTGTTGGTGCTTTTAGTATCCAACCGGCAGAATTTATGAAACTAGGAATTATTATTTATTTAGCTGCTATTTTATCTCACAAACAAATGAAAATTACTTCTTTTTTTAAAGGCTTTTTACCTTTAACATTACTCATTTTTTTCGTGTTTGGGTTAATTATGTTGCAGCCGGATTTTGGGACAGGTTTAGTGATCGTTATCACGTGTATGCTCATTTTATTTATTGCCGGTGCAAAATTGTCGCATCTTTTTAGTTTAATGATTGTAGGTCTTATCGGTTTTGCTTTTTTAATAATTTCCGCACCGTATCGGTTGAAACGAATTACCGCCTTTTTAAATCCGTGGGAAGACCCTTTAGGAGACGGTTTTCAAATGATCCAATCGTTATATGCAATTGGCCCTGGAGGTTTAATCGGTTCAGGTTTAGGTAATAGTTTACAAAAATATTTTTATTTACCTGAACCACAAACTGATTTCATTTTTTCAATTATCGCTGAGGAAGTCGGTTTCATCGGAGCGACGGTCGTCCTTATACTTTTTTTACTCATTTGTTGGCGTGGTATCGTCATCGCTTTACAGACGACTGACCGGTTTGCTGCTCATTTAGCGTTCGGTATAACAGGGATGTTGCTCATTCAAGTGGCAATTAATATAAGTGTTGTCATTGGCCTAATTCCTGTAACAGGCATTACATTACCCTTTATTAGTTATGGCGGCTCATCTTTATTGCTCAATTTAGGGGCTATAGGGATTTTATTAAATATAAGTAAATATACAACGTATTAAGAAACATAAAATTTGTATTATTAGATGTATCTCTTATGCTATAATTTAATCATGCATATTTATCGGATTTTTACATGAAGAAAGTGGGACTTGTATGGAGAATAAAAATATCGTTTCCATCGAAGATCGCATTCCAAAATTAAAAGAAATTCGTCGTAGAAAAGCTAATCGGCGCCTCATCTTTTATTTATCAATATTTTTTATTCTTATCGGGTTAATCATTTATTTACAATCACCTTTAAGTCATATTAAGCAAATTAATGTATTAGGAAATGAAATAGTTTCTGCAGAAGAAGTTATCGAACAAAGTGAGTTGACGAACGAAACGAATATTTGGTCAATGAAACAAAATAGGGTTATTGATTTACTAGAAAAACATCCATTTATACATACGGCTGAAGTAAAGAGAAAATTACCAGCAACCGTTGAAATTAATATAAACGAACATAAACGAGTAGGCTATGTAAAAAACGATCATGAATACTTTTTATTACTCGATAATGGACAACTTATTAATAAGGATGACATCCAAATAAGTCAGGCGCCATTAATCGTTGATTTTAAAGAAGACATGTATAGTAGTTTAGCAGAACAGTTGAGTCAATTACCAAAAAGTATTTTACAACTTATTTCCGAAATTCATTGGCAACGTGATGCAGAGATAGATAATAAAATATTTTTATATATGAATGATGGATTTACCGTTAATGCATCATTAAGAAGTTTCGCGGAACAAATGAAAGCATATCCATCAATCGTCTCACAGCTAGATGAAGAAACATTAGGAATGATTTATTTGGGTTTAGATGCTTACTTTGAGCCATATTCTGACAAATAATTAATTGTTATAATTATTTAGCACAATATAAAAAATCCGATAAAATATTTAACGTTTCCTACTAAATGTTAAACTTTGGCAAAGGTGTTTTACAAATAGTTTAGAAAACTACTTTCTTTTTTTATAAAATACTTTAAAATGATATAGTAATAGTTAACATGTAATTTTATTTATAAATATATATGACGTATAGATAAGGGGGTGCCTTTCATTGAGTAACGGCGAAATGCTCGTCAGCTTAGATATAGGAACATCACAAGTAAAAATAATTATCGGTGAAGTTTTACAAGAATCATTAAATATTATTGGCGTCGGAACAGCTGATTGTACCGGAATGAAAAAAGGTGCCATTGTTGATATTGATCAAACAATTCAATCAATTCGCCAAGCGGTTGAGCAAGCTGAGCGAATGATTGGAATGGGAATAAAACGGGTTGTTGTTGGCATAAACGGTAACCATATTCAATTACAGCCTTGTCACGGGGTCGTTGCTGTACAAAGTGAAAATCGCGAAATCGGTGATGCCGATGTGCAACGAGTGATCGAAGGAGCTCAAGTTGTTTCTATTCCACCTGAGCGGGAAATTATCGATGTTATTCCAAGGCAATTTATCGTTGATGGATTAGAGGAAATTACTGATCCGCGTGGAATGATCGGTGTTCGTCTTGAAATGGAAGGAACGATTATTACTTGTTCAAAAACTATTTTACATAATATTTTAAAATGTGTTGAAGGGGCAAATTTAGAAATTTTAGATATCGCCTTACAACCACTTGCAGCAGGAACAATTGCATTATCGAAGGATGAAAAAAACTTAGGTGTTGCTCTTATCGATATTGGTGGTGGGAGTACGACTGTTTCAGTTTTTGATAATAATGAACTCGTTGCAACGAGTAACATTCCACTTGGTGGAGACAATATAACTAAAGATGTTTCCATTGGTTTAAGAACATCAACAGAAGAAGCAGAAAAAATTAAATTGAAATATGGACAAGCTTATTATAATTTAGCACGTAAAGAAGAAACCTTTGATGTAACGATTATCGGTAGTGATCAACGAAAAACCTATTCCCAAGTTGATATAGCCGATATTATTGAAGCACGTTTAGAAGAAATATATACATTTATTATTCGTGAATTGCAAGCTATGGGCTATCATGATTTACCAGGAGGCTACGTCTTAACAGGTGGAACGATGAAAATGCCTGGTGTGTTAGAGTTAGCTAAAGATGTTTTTCAAGCAAATGTTAGAATCGCTATTCCCGATTTTATTGGTGTGAGAGAACCCCAATATACAGCAGGTGTTGGAATTTTGAAATTTGCTTATAAAAATGCCAAAATACAGGGCAAACAATTGTACCCATCCGTAAACATACATACAGATGAACAGCATGGAGAATATATTCAAAATGAACCGATGCAAAGTAGGAAACCAAAACAAAAAAAGGAATCTAGAATTGCTAATCTTTTCAATCGTTTTTTTGATTAAAAGCGTTCCAAAGGATGTACGATTTAATCATATATAGTGAAGATAGACGATGCTTATTAGCTTCTAGAAAAAGTTTTCATTATGCACATGGAGGAGGAACGAATTTATGTTAGAGTTTGATACAAATATGGATCAACTTGCAACGATTAAAGTCATCGGTGTCGGTGGCGGCGGAAATAATGCGGTCAATCGAATGATCGAGCATGGCGTTGCAGGGGTTGAATTTATTGCAGTAAATACAGATGCTCAAGCTTTAAATATGTCAAAAGCTGAAACGAAATTACAAATTGGTGAAAAATTAACCCGTGGACTTGGCGCAGGCGCTAATCCAGAAATTGGAAAAAAAGCAGCGGAAGAAAGTAAAGAGCAAATTGAAGAATCTTTACAAGGTGCTGATATGGTATTTGTCACCGCGGGAATGGGTGGCGGTACGGGAACAGGTGCAGCCCCTGTTATTGCTCAAATTTCTAAAGAATTAGGCGCTTTAACAGTCGGTGTCGTTACTCGTCCCTTCTCTTTTGAAGGAAGAAGACGTTCGATGCAAGCTGTTTCGGGAATTGATGCATTAAAGAGTAATGTTGATACATTAATCGTCATTCCGAATGATCGCTTGTTAGAAATTGTTGATAAAAACACCCCAATGTTAGAAGCTTTTAAAGAAGCGGATAATGTTCTACGCCAAGGAGTTCAAGGAATTTCCGATTTAATTGCCAAACCAGGTCTAATAAACGTCGATTTCGCCGATGTGAAAACTATTATGTATGATAAAGGATCGGCTCTTATGGGAATTGGTGTTGCTACAGGTGAAAACCGAGCATCTGAAGCTGCAAAAAAGGCGATTTCCTCTCCATTGCTTGAAACATCAATTGATGGTGCTCATGGAATTTTAATGAATATTACTGGCGGCGTTAACTTGAGCTTGTTCGAAGTTCAGGAAGCTGCCGATTTAGTTACATCAGCAGCGGACACTGAAGTAAATGTTATTTTCGGTGCAGTCATTAATGATAATTTAGAAGATGAAATTATCGTCACTGTCATTGCGACAGGTTTTACCTCTAGTAAAGAACGAAAACCTGATATACGACCAATTAGTCAACAACAACCGACGATTCAAAAAACTAAACGAACGAAGGTTGAAGAAAAGACTTATCGGCAACACGATGAGGAAACATTAGACATTCCAACCTTTTTAAGAAATCGTAATCGATAAAAATAAAATAATATATTTTATAACTGTGGGTCTTTTGATTCACAGTTTTTTTGTGTGCAAAATTATCCTTTAAGCCTAAAGAAGTAAAAAACATTCGACAAAATTTATGAAAAGTAGGGAAAATTAGTCGTTTATTATTTCAGAGTATGACACACTTTTTAGCTAATCTTTTTTATACTACTACATACAGCTATTAAACGTGCAAATATTATCTACTTACAAATAAAGAAGTGAGGCAAACTAAATGACGATTTATATCGATGCTGTTATGGCGCTAAATTTCTTAATCGATATGATGTTGCTTATGTTAACGAATTATTTAGCTAAAGCAAAGGCGACACGATTAAGAATTTTTCTTGGTTCATTGTTCGCTTCTTTCATCGTTCCTATTCAATTATATTTTCCACAATCATTTTTAACGACAACCTTTGGAAAGATTTTTTATTCAATAGTAATCATCATTATCGCCTTTCGTTGGATTACATTTTTTAATTATTTAAAACTACTTATGATTTTTTATTTCGTCACTTTTGCGATCGGAGGTGGACTTATTGCAAGTTATTACATGTTTGAACATCCTTTAACATCAATTTTAAATGATTATGCTATTCGATCGAATTATGGGGATCCCCTAAGCTGGTTGTTCGTTTTAATCGGATTTCCCATCGTGGCATTTTACGTTAAAAAACAAATGGACAGGCAACGAATCGAACAATTTTTTTCCGAACAATTGTACACAGTTAACATTCACATAAATAAACGGTCCTTTCAGACGAATGCTTATGTTGATACGGGGAATCAATTAATTGATCCACTAACAAAACACCCCGTTATTATTTGTGATGCAACGTTTTTACAACAATGGTTTACAACCCATGAATGGATGGCTTTAAAAGAAGCTCACAGGAAACAAGACTTTTCTTTTATTCCAGAAAATTGGGTTAACAAAATACGTCTTGTTCCTTACTACGGAGTAAGTGGAAAACGGGAATTGTTAATGGCTCTTAAACCTGAACAGTTAATCATTTTTGTTAACGATGAAAAGTTAGTTATTAAACATGTACTCGTCGGTATTCAATTTGGGACGTTATCAGTTGATGAATCTTATCACTGTTTATTACACCCACAAATTTTTTCGCAACCTTTACAAGTAAGTTAAATTTATTATGGAGTTGATGGGTTAGATGAAAGTTAATAATAGATTACGTATGCTGTTATATAAAATACTTAAATCCCTCGGTTTCAAAGGAGATAGCATTTATTATATTGGTGGTCATGCTGCATTACCACCACCATTAACGAAGGAAGAGGAAAGTGAATATTTACAATTGTTAGCAACCGGTGATGAACAGGCACGTTCAATGCTCATCGAACATAATTTACGTCTCGTCGTTTACATTGCCCGTAAATTTGAAAATACCGGAATAAATATTGAAGACTTAATTAGTATTGGTACGATCGGACTTATAAAAGCTGTTAACACGTTTGATACAGGTAGAAAAATAAAATTAGCAACCTATGCATCAAGATGTATTGAAAATGAGATTTTAATGTATTTACGAAAAAACAGTCGTCTAAAAACGGAAGTGTCTTTGGAAGAGCCGCTAAATGTCGATTGGGATGGTAATAAACTACTGTTAGCCGATGTGTTAGGGACTGATATTGACATTATTACGAAACAATTAGATTCAGAAGTTGACAAACTTTTACTAACAAAAGCACTTTCACAATTGACAACCCGAGAACAAAAAATAATGAAATTACGTTTTGGCTTAATGGGGCATGAAAGTAAAACACAAAAAGATGTCGCTGATCTTTTAGGAATCTCACAGTCATACATTTCCCGACTGGAAAAAAAGATAATTTACCGACTAAAAAAGGAGTTTAAGAAAATGGTTTAAAGAAAAATTGTTAAAAGATACATCTTTTCTTCTTTGCATAAAAACTTCCAAAGCGGGAGATACTGTCCTTGAACAGCATCACCAACTTTGGGAGGTAAAAAGCAGAAAATGTACAGACATAAGGTTGAAATATGTGGTGTTGATACATCGAAGTTACCCGTTCTTAAAAATGAAGAGATGAGAGTACTTTTTAAACAATTACAAAATGAAGGGAAATTATCAGCTCGAGAAAAATTAGTCAATGGAAATTTACGTCTCGTCTTAAGTGTCATTAAAAGATTTAACAATCGTGGTGAATATGTTGATGATTTATTTCAAGTTGGTTGTATCGGCTTAATGAAATCAATTGATAATTTTGATTTAAGTCATAATGTTCGTTTTTCGACGTATGCTGTTCCGATGATTATCGGGGAAATTAGAAGGTATTTACGAGATAATAACCCGATAAGAGTATCCCGTTCACTGAGAGATACTGCATATAAGGCGTTGCAAACTCGTGAACAACTCATTAGAGAAAATGATAAAGAACCGACGATTTTTGAAATCGCAAAGGAAATGGAAATTCCCCATGAGGATATCGTATTTGCCCTTGATGCAATCCAAGATCCTGTGTCATTACACGAACCGATTTACAACGACGGTGGTGATCCTATTTATGTTATGGATCAAATAAGCGATGATGAAATTTCAGAAGATAATTGGGATAACAACTTATCAATTAAACAAGGAATCGATCAATTAAAGGATCGCGAACAATTAATTATTAACAAACGATTTTTTCAAGGAAAAACACAAATGGAAGTTGCAGAAGAAATCGGTATTTCCCAAGCTCAAGTCTCCCGCTTAGAAAAAGCAGCTATTGAACAAATGAACAAAGATATGTTTCAGTATTAAATTCGTTAATACTATTTAAAAAATTAAAATGAATTATTAATCGTTGAAGGTATATTAAGGTCATATATCTTCAACGATTTTTTTATTGGTAAAAATAAATAATACATTCATATAACATTCCATATAAATTTATTATAGGTGGTGAGTATGATGATTAGGTTATCGGAATTACAAAGAAAAGAAGTTATCATTATTAATAACGGAAAACGATTAGGGTATATTTATGATTTACATATCGATTCAACTAATGGTACGATTATTGCTATAATATTAATTAAACGCGAAAAGACTAGCTGGCTTTTTCATAAACCTGTTGAGCTATTTGTTAAGTGGTCACAAATTGTTACAATAGGTGAAGACATTATTTTAATTAGAGATTTCACAACGATGTAAACGATTAACGATAAAAAGAGAGGTTGATGACGATGAGTGAGCCTTTTACATTAACAGCACAAACGCATTTATCGCTTGAAAGTTGGCAAAAAGTAGATCAACGATTAAAAGTCGGATTTTCAACACGATGTGGTGGAGTGAGTGAGGGGTTTTATGAATCGTTAAATTTAGGATTACACGTTGCTGATGAATCAAGTCGCGTCATTGCAAACAGAGAAATTTTAGCTAAGCAATTAACAATTCCCTTACAACATTGGGTTTCCGGTTCACAAGTACATGGTAGTGAAATAAAGATCGTCACTGAAAACGACCGTGGGCTTGGAGCGACTAATATGTCAACGAGTATCCAAGGAGTTGATGGGCTTATTACCCGGGCAAAAGACGTCCTATGTACAGCTTTTTTTGCCGATTGTGTGCCTTTATATTTTTTTGATCCAAAAAGTAAATATATAGGAATCGCTCATGCCGGCTGGCGTGGGACAGTACTCGGTATCGGTCAACGTATGGTAGAGACGTTTCAATCGCTTGGCGTTTTAAAGGAAAATTTGCTCGTTAGTATCGGACCTTGTATTAGTGGAGAAAAATATGAAGTCGATGAAACGGTTATTAAGGAAATTCCTAAGCAATTTTTAAAAAGTGTAACTAAACAAAAGCAAAACAAAAAATATTTACTTGATTTAAAGCGGTTAAATAGCGAAATTCTTTTACATTCAGGTATCTTACGTCATAATATAAGTATAACAAATTATTGTACCCATCAAAATGATGACTTGTTTTTTTCTTATCGACGTGATCGTGGAAAAACAGGTCGGATGATAGGTTATATTGGATATAGTATAAATCAATAGGGGGATATAGTTAAACATGAGTGTGCAACAAAACTTACAACAAATTCAAGCAAATATTAAACAAGCATGTGAGAGAAGTAATCGAGATCCTGACGAAATAACTCTCATCGCCGTGACAAAATATGTTACAATAGAACGAACAAAGGAAGCCATAGAGGCAGGTGTTTTACATTTAGGCGAGAATCGTACCGATGAATTTTTAAAAAAATACAAAAATGTAGATCATGAAGCTATTAAATGGCATTTTATCGGAACATTACAGTCGCGAAAAGCGCGCGAGATTATTCATGAAGTGGACATGATCCATTCATTAGATCGCCTATCTTTAGCTAGACAAATAAATAATCGAGCAGATGAACCAATTGATTGTTTTGTCCAAGTAAATGTGAGTGGTGAACAATCAAAACACGGCTTGGCACCGGAAGAAGTCATGTCCTTCGTTGAACAACTGGCAGATTATGAAAAAGTGCGTGTTGTCGGTCTTATGACAATGGCGCCACATATTGATGATGAACAAAAATTGCGTGAAGTTTTTCGACATTTAGCTTCTTTACGTGATGACATAAAAGAACGAAACTTCAAACATGCACCCTGTGAATTTTTATCGATGGGAATGAGCAATGACTATGAAATTGCGATTGAAGAAGGTGCAACACATATTAGAATAGGATCAAATTTAGTTGGATCGTGAGGTGAGATTATGAGTTTCAAAAACAAAATCAAATCTTTTTTCTCAGTCGAAGATGAATATGAGTACGAATATGTCGAAGAGCCTGAACAATTACGAGAGGAAACGACACCACCTGTTCAAAAAGAACACCGCAATGTTGTCAATTTGCAGACGATGAAACAGCCGACTTCGAAAGTTGTTTTACATGAACCGAGAACATATAATGAAGCACAAGAAATTGCTGATCACATTATTAATCGCCGCTCTGTTGTCATTAATTTAGAACGTGTGAACCATCAGCAAGCGAAACGCATCGTTGATTTTTTAAGTGGAACCGTTTATGCGGTCAATGGTGATATTCAAAAACTCGGCGCTCATACATTTTTATGTACACCGGATAATGTTGAAATCTCCGGCTCGATTACAGAAACATACTTAGATGAGGAAGATTTTGAAAGAGGATGGTAAATTGTGTTATTCCAAATATTTAAATTAATCGATCTAGCTTTAGTTATCTACAGTTACGCACTAATCATATATATTTTAATGTCATGGTTTCCTGGCGCTCGTGAATCGGCCTTTGGTGAATTTTTAGGCAATATTTGTGAACCGTATTTAGAGCCGTTTCGCCGATTAATCCCACCAATAGGAGGTATGCTTGACCTTTCGCCAATTGTTGGGATCTTTGTCCTTCATTTTGCTCGCCAAGGTTTGCAACCCCTTTATGAATTTTTATTAAAGGTTGTGTAAATGTGGGAGTATATCAACATTTTCGCGAGGAAGAACATCCATTTCTTGATCAAGTTTTTTCTTGGCTTGAACTCATCCAAAGAACGTATGAACGCCGTCTAACAGATTTTTTAGACCCGAGGGAACAAACAATTATCCAATCGATCATCGGCCCGAATAATAGCAATTTCCAATTACGTTTTTTCGGTGGAGCGAAACAAAGTGAACGCCAACGAGCAATTATTGCCCCATTTTATGAAGAGATAACTGATGAATGTTTTGAATTAGTTTTACTTGAAGGGGCTTTTCATGAAAAATTCATGTCATTAAATCATGGTGATGTTATGGGAGCTTTTTTATCGTTAGGGATTGACAGAAGTAAGCTTGGTGATATTATTGTTTCAGATGGTGTTTTTCAATTTATAACCGATGAAACGATTGTCCCTTATTTATTAACAAATTTTGTCTCAGTGAAACGAGCGAAGGTAAAATTACAACGACAACCATTAAGTAATCTCCACGACTCAACTGAACAATGGCAATTCTATGAAAAGGTCGTTCCATCTTTACGACTTGATGCAGTCATTCGTTCGTTATTTAATATATCTCGAAAACAAGCAACATTATTAATTGAAAGAGGACATGTTAAGGTAAATTTTAAAGTTGTTGATCAACTTGCTTACCCGTTAAATGAAGGTGATTTAATGTCTGTTCGTGGCAAAGGACGCGGAAAATTTATTGAAATATTAGGACGAACTCGAAAGGATAATTTGAAAATTAAAACAGCTCTTTTAAAAAACAATTAATGAAATATCGCAAAACATAGTTAATTTATGGGGAGGGTTTAAGCATATGGCATTGACACCACTTGATATACACAACAAAAGATTTACGAGAGTTTTACGCGGTTACGATGTCGATGAGGTCGATAAATTTTTAGATCAAGTGATCAAAGACTATGAACTCGTCATTCGTGAAAGTGAAGAACTCGAAAAAAAGGTAGCTGATTTAGAAAATAAGCTCGGCCATTTTACAAACATTGAAGATACGTTAAACAAATCGATTTTAGTCGCTCAAGAAACAGCTGAAGAATTACAAAGTAGTGCAAAAAAAGAATCAAAATTAATTATTAAAGAGGCAGAAAAAAATGCCGATCGAATCGTAAATGAAGCGTTAAGTAAATCACGTAGTATTTATATAGAAATTGAAGATTTAAAGCGTCAAGCAAAAGTGTTTCGTACCCGATTCAAAACATTAGTTGAGGCACAACTAGATATGTTAAGCAGTGATGATTGGGATGATTTAAATGAGATAGATCTCCCGGAAGTTTTTGAAGAAGTGGAAGAAGTTGAATAATATTCAATTTTAAATCATCATTCTTGACGTTAGCTATAATTTTACATATAATTCAAGCACATGTAAATATTAAACGCGATGAAAGAGACATTCTAAAAATAGTCACTGTTTTAGCGAACTAGGGACGGTGCAAGCCTAGTACAGTACGTTTTAGAAAGATCACTCTTGAGTATTCATTCGAAGGAAGTAGAATTGAACGCCTAATTTCATGTTACGAAATGAGAGTGAGTTTACTTGTTGAATATAAGTAAACTTACAAGGGTGGTACCGCGAGTCTTCTCGTCCCTTGAGGGATGTTGAGGACTTTTTCTTTTTATATTTTTTAAATGGAGGTTTAGACGGATGAACTACAAAGATACATTACTTATGCCGAGAACAAAATTCCCTATGCGTGGTAATTTACCGAATAAAGAGCCTTTACGGCGTCAAGCTTGGGAAGAAGAGAAATTGTATGAGAAAGATTTAGAACGTACGAAAGGAAGGCCATTGTTCGTTTTACACGATGGTCCGCCCTATGCTAATGGTGACTTACACATTGGGCATGCCCTTAACCAAATTTTAAAAGATTTTATAACCCGTTATAAAGCGATGTCAGGTTATCATGCACCGTATGTTCCAGGTTGGGATACACACGGGTTGCCGATTGAAACAGCGTTAACACGCGACCAAAAAGTTGACCGTAATAAAGTAACAGTTGCTGAGTTTAGAGAAATGTGTGCAAACTACGCTTTAGGCCAATTAGATAACCAGCGTGAGCAATTTAAAGAATTAGGAACCCGGGGCGACTGGGATGACCCGTATATTACATTAACAAATGACTATGAAGCTGCACAAATTCGTGTCTTTGGTGAAATGGCGAAAAAAGGATTTATTTATAAAGGATTGCGTCCTGTTCATTGGTCACCATCCTCTGAATCTGCTTTAGCAGAAGCGGAAATTGAATATCACAATATGCGCTCTCCATCAATTTATGTCGCATTTAATGTTGTAGATGGAAAAGATTTATTAGATGATGATGTAAAATTTATGATTTGGACAACGACACCTTGGACGATTCCAGCGAACTTAGGAATTA
>Ga0209487_1001850_pt1 | contig 17528 bp, 16 predicted proteins | sample Poulit2012_FD_187524 | JGI IMG/M metagenome (GOLD analysis project Ga0209487, IMG submission 187524) | Agricultural soil microbial communities from Georgia to study Nitrogen management - Poultry litter 2012 (SPAdes) (version 2) | ecosystem: Environmental > Terrestrial > Soil > Agricultural land...
GATTCGAAGTTTTGACATCTCACATGGAATGAAACAACTTGCTCTGATTCATATAATTCAGCAGCGACTAAACGCACCATATCCTCAACAAATCTTGGGTTTTCATAAGCTTGTTCAGTGACCATTTTTTCGTCTGGTCGCTTTAGAACAGGGTGAAGTCTTGCACTGGCATTGCTTTCAGCTGCTTCTAAAAGAAAAGCTTTCCAGTCCATTTTTGATTCATCAAAGGTATCAACCAGCTCAATTTCCATCTTGACTTCTCCACGTTGATTATGAGCGCTGTATTCACTGATTTCTTTAGAGCAAGGGCAAAGTGTGGTCACACTTCCTTTTAAGCCTACGCTAATTTGATATTGCTCTGGTTTATTATAACGTATTGATACTGTTAAACCGGCATGATTTAAACCGGAAAGCCCTGAACTCGGTCCTTTTCGTTCAAAAAACCAAGGCACTTCAATCTCCACTTTAGCATCATCGGTTTTCAAGCGGTCGGCCAATTGTTTTGTGAATAATTTTAAGTCGTTTAAATCAAGGGTTAATTGGTTATCTTCATAAAATTGATTCAATTGTTCTGTAAAACGGCTCATATTTGTACCTTTATCTCCTCGATCAACTGTCGATGAAAAGGAAAATAAACCGATTGAAGACTGCTGGTTTGGGCTCAGTTCACTATTTATCAAGATAGGGTGCTTAACGTTTGTTATCCCCACCTCATCTAATTTAAATAAAAAATCCGCTTTTTTATTTTGTAAGTCAGCCATATCTTCCTTATTTTCTGGTTTTGTTTTTGGCCCAGGTTTTACAGAGCCAAACAGACGATGTCGTTCAGCTTTATTTGGTAATTGACGTCCAGTTATATGATTATTAGTCATTTACAAAACTCCTTTCGCAAGAACATTGTCCAAAGTATACTGAATATTTAAAAGTGTTTCAATTTATCTGTTTCTATTTTAATTTATTTTCTTTTTGGCCAAGGTATTTTCGGCTCTGTTTTATTTTTGATTCGAACGATATTTGCTCGGTGACGGTAAAAAATAAACAGACTAAAAATAATTGCGAGGATCATTAAATCGTATTCTTTTAAAACAATTGTCGCTATGATTCCAATGATTCCAGTGAGCATTGAAGATAAGGAGACATACTTTGAAATTAATAAAATGATAAAAAAGCTCATTAAAACGATTAAAAATACCAAAGGATTAATGCCTAAAATAATTCCTCCAGAAGTGGCGACTGCTTTTCCACCCCTAAAATTAGCGAAAATAGGGTACATATGCCCAATGACTGCGAAGATCCCAAGAATAAATGGATTTATTTCTGGTAGGTTAAAAATGACCGGTAGCATGACAGCTAGAGTTCCTTTCAGAATATCAGTTAAGGTGACAGCAAAGCCGGATTTTTTACCTAAGACACGAAAAGCATTCGTACCACCTAAGTTGCCACTTCCATGTTCACGAATATCTATTTGGTGAAATAATTTTCCAACGATCAACCCTGAAGGAATTGATCCTAGCAGATATGAAATTGGAATGAGTATAAAATAAGGTAACATTTGAAATTTCCTCTTTTCTTTAAACTAAGTAGAATGTTATTATTCTAACATGATTCATTCAAATGTGAAACACTTTAGGACCAGATGCTATATTTAACTGCTAAACTGCACTTTAAAATATGATTTGACCAAATTGCTGATTTAATCGTACACTAATGATAAGAAAAACATTTTAAGGAGCTGAAATAAAGTGAAACCATATCATCCAAATCAAACAAAATTGAAAGAGATCTTTGAAGAAACAAAGACGATTGCTGTAGTTGGGCTCTCTGATAAACCAGAACGGACCTCATACAAGATAAGCAAATACATGCAGGATTTTGGTTTTAGAATTATTCCTGTCAACCCAATGGTCGACGAAGTTTTAGGAGAGAAAGCTTATGATCACCTCACGGATATTCCGGATAAGGTGGATATTGTGAATGTTTTTCGTCGTTCAGAATTTTTACCGGAAATTGCAGAAGAAGCAACAAAAATCAAGCCCAATGTCTTCTGGGCACAAAAAGGCATTGTTGATAACTCTGTTTATGAAAAATATAAAGACGAATTTACAATTGTGATGGATCTTTGTATCTATGTTGCCTATTCTGATTTAAAAAATAATGAATAAAGCCGTCAATTGAACGGCTTAACTAAGCAGAATATGACCTCTGTTTAGTTAAGCTGTTTCAATCATTTCTTAGACGTTTTTCTAAAAAAACAATTCATTTAACTGTAGTCTAATAGTAAAGAAGGGGAAGATGAGTTTGACTAAGGATCAATCATTGTATACAGATGAATCAATTCAAGTGCTAGAGGGGCTAGATGCTGTAAGGAAAAGACCAGGTATGTACATAGGTTCAACAGACGCAAGGGGCTTACATCACCTTGTTTTTGAAATCGTTGACAACGCGGTAGATGAAGCGTTAGCTGGTTTTGGTGATAAAATCTCAGTAACTGTGCATTCTGATGAGAGTATTACAATCGAAGATGAAGGTAGAGGTATGCCAATTGGTAATCATCAATCGGGTAAATCAACTCCAGAAGTGATCTTAACAGTTCTTCATGCTGGTGGAAAATTTGGAGAAGGTGGTTATAAAACAGCTGGTGGTTTACACGGGGTCGGCGCAGCGGTTGTAAATGGTTTATCTGAAAAATTAACGGTGACGATAAAACGAGATGGGAAGATCATGGAGCAAAAGTTTGTTGATGGTGGCCAGACCGCGAGTTCATTAACACAAATCGGCACGACTAAAGATACAGGAACAAAAATTCATTTTAAACCAGATACGAGTATTTTTACATCAACATCTTTTCAATATGATATTTTATCCGAACGTTTACGTGAAGCAGCATTTTTATTAAAAGGGATTCAAATAGAATTAACAGATGAAAGAGAAGGAATCAATGATGTTTTTCAATACCCTGACGGTTTGAAATCATTTATTGATTATTTGAATGAAGAAAAAGACACACTGCATTCAGTGGTTTACTTTGAGGGGCGTGATCAAGAAATAGAGGTCGATTTTGCTTTTCAATTTAACGATGGTTACGCTGAAAACATGCTTTCCTTTGTCAATAATGTTCGGACAAAAGATGGAGGAACACACGAATCAGGCGCTAGAGCGGCGATCACTCGAATTTTTAATGAATATGCTCGAAAAAATAATATCCTAAGGGAAAAAGAAAAAAACCTCGAAGGAAATGATATTCGCGAAGGACTTACTGCGATTGTGTCAGTTCGCATTCCAGAAGATATCCTTCAGTTCGAAGGTCAAACAAAAGGAAGATTAGGGACATCAGCTGCTAGGTCTGTTGTCGATTCAGTTGTTTCTGAGCAACTGATGTATTTACTCGAAGAAAATGCAGATACATCTGTGATGTTGCTGAAGAAAGCACTCAAAGCAAGAGAAGCGAGAGAGTTGGCTCGTAAGGCTAGAGAAGATGCCCGCTCAGGAAAAAATAACAAAAGAAAATCAGCTTTGTTAAGTGGAAAATTAACACCTGCACAATCAAGAAAACCCGATCGCAATGAACTCTATTTAGTTGAGGGCGACTCTGCTGGTGGTTCCGCTAAACAGGGTCGTGACAGAAAGTTTCAAGCGATATTACCTTTGCGAGGAAAAGTCGTCAATACAGAAAGAGCAAAAATTGAAGATATATTGAAAAATGAAGAAATCTCTACAATCATTCACACAATCGGTGCAGGTGTTGCTGGTGATTTTAATTTAGCTGATGTTCAATATGATAAAGTGGTCATCATGACAGATGCGGATACTGATGGTGCACATATTCAAGTGTTACTCTTAACATTTTTCTATCGTTATATGCGAGAGTTAGTAGAGGCAGGTAAGGTTTACCTTGCTTTACCCCCTTTATATAAAGTGTCAAAAGGTAAGGGGAAAAACGAACAAATTCACTATGCCTGGAATGAAGATGAGCTTGAAAACCTGTTAAAAGAATTGAAAACAGGTTACACTATCCAACGTTATAAAGGCCTCGGAGAAATGAATGCAGATCAACTATGGGATACGACAATGAATCCAGAAACACGTACGTTAATCCGGGTGACGATCGACGATATTTCTCGAACAGATCGTCGTGTGACTACATTGATGGGGAATAAGGTTGCTCCAAGGCGAAAGTGGATTGAAGGAAATGTTGACTTTGGTTTAGACGAGGAAACAAATATTATTGATAATGAAAATATTCATAGTTGATTTTGAGGAGGAAAGACTTTGTCGGAAGCAGAAAAGTTTTTAGATTTATCTTTAGAAGAAGTGATTGGTGATCGTTTTGGCCGCTATAGTAAATATATTATTCAAGATCGAGCGTTGCCTGATGCGAGGGATGGCTTAAAGCCAGTACAACGGCGCATACTATACGCTATGCATAAAGATAAAAACACACATGAACAAAATTTCAGAAAAGCTGCGAAAACAGTAGGGACCGTCATTGGGAATTATCATCCTCATGGTGATACATCTGTTTATGATGCGATGGTTCGTTTAAGTGCGGATTGGAAAATGCGGAATCCATTGGTTGAAATGCATGGTAATAATGGAAGTATTGATGGAGATCCTCCCGCTGCGATGCGTTACACAGAAGCACGTTTATCAGCCATATCAGGTGAGTTACTGCGTGATCTTCAGAAAGACACGGTCGATTATATCCCAAACTTTGATGATTCGCTTGATGAACCGGTAGTTTTACCAGCCAGATTTCCGAATTTGCTTGTGAATGGTTCCACAGGTATTTCTGCTGGTTATGCAACAGATATTCCACCTCATAATTTAACTGAAGTTATCGATGCCGTGATCAAGAAAATCGATAAGCCAGATGTTTCAACTGATGAATTGATGAAAATTATTAAAGGCCCAGATTTTCCTACTGGAGGTATTATTCAAGGAGAAGAAGGGCTGAAAGAAGCCTATCAAACTGGAAAAGGAAAAATCATTGTTCGCGGACGTGCAGAGATTAAAAAAATGCGTGGTGGTCGTGAAAAAATAATCATCAGTGAAATCCCATATGAAGTGAATAAAGCTAATATGGTTATGCGAATGGATGAACTCAGGCTCGATCGAAAAGTAGAAGGGATTGCTGAAGTCCGTGATGAAACAGATCGAACAGGAATGCGGATTGTGGTTGAATTAAAAAAGAATGCAGACAGTGAAGGCGTCCTTAATTATCTATATAAGCACACGGATTTACAAGTAGCATACCATTTTAATATGGTCGCAATTATGGATCGAACGCCAAAGCTATTAAATTTAAATGATATGCTTTCCGCTTATATCACACATCAAAAAGATGTTGTTTTGCGCCAATCGAAATACGATTTAAATAACGCAAAAGAACGCGCACATATCGTTGAAGGCTTGATCAAAGCGATATCGATTTTAGATGAATTGATCCAGACAATCAGAGCAAGCAAAAATAAGGCCGATGCAAAAAAGCGAATTCAAAAACAATACGGCTTTACTGACCCTCAAGCTGAATCGATTGTAAATTTACAGTTATATCGGCTAACGAATACCGATATTACTCAATTAGAGAAGGAAGCAGTAGAATTAAAAGAAACAATTGAACACTTAAATTTAGTGATCAATGATGAAAAACACTTGGCTAATGTAATAAAAGATGATTTAAAGGCAATTAAATCTAAATTTAAAACAAATCGTCTAACATCGGTTGAAGCAGAGATAGATGAATTAAAAATTGATTTAGAAGTAACTGTTGCGAGTGAAGATACCATTGTCTCTATCACACGTGATGGCTATATTAAGCGAACAAGTCTACGTTCATATACCGCTTCAAATGGAGAAGATTTTCCGTTAAAAGAAGGGGATCATTTAGTCGGTTTGTTTGAAATAGACACAACAGATGATTTATTAATCTTTACAAATCAAGGGAGGTATATTCTCACTCCTGTTCATCTATTGCCGGAAATAAGATGGAAAGAACTTGCTCAGCACTTATCTAGTTTAGCGAATTTAGATAAAGATGAAAAGATCATTCAAGCGATCCCGATTCGTGATTTTACAGAACCTTTATACTTAGTCTTCTTTACTCGTAACGGGATGGTTAAGCGATCTGAATTAGGGCTGTATCAGGCTCAACGTCATTTTAGACCGATGATTGCATTGAATCTAAAAGAGGGAGATCAACTGATTTCAGTCGCTGTCTCAAATGGCCTGCAAGATCTATTTGTTGCATCAAATCGAGGCTACGGATTACGTTATAATGAAGCAGAAGTCACCCCAGTTGGACAACGTGCAGCCGGTGTAAAGTCGATTAATCTTAAAAAAGGGGAATATGTTGTGAACGGATTAGTTCTTCAAGGTGAAGCTAATCAATCCCATCTTGCTCTTGTCACACAGCGCGGTGCAATGAAGCGGATGCGCATCAGTGAATTTGAACAATCTGCCCGCACAAACCGGGGACAAGTCATGTTAAGAGAACTCAAAGCCAAGCCTCATCGAGTTGCTGGCATAACGGAAGTTTATCCAAGTGAGAAAGTGACGATCTTAACTGAATCAGGCACATTAAAAACGATGCATCCTATGGACCTGAGCATTACTGACCGCTATAGTAATGGCTCATTCATCGTTGATACAGATGAAGTAGGGGAAGTCGTTAGCGCTTGGAAAGAAGTCATTTATCAAACGCCATTTAAAACTGAATCATAAATAAAACAAACTGCTTATCGCATATTGATAAGCAGTTTGTTTTTAATCTGATTACATTAGTGATATGCTTTACTTTACTTATTTTTATCATAAAGGAGTTTTAGAATGATTGATTCAAAGCAATTCCGCAAAGCAATGGGTAAATTTGCGACCGGAATTACTATAGTAAGTGCTAAAAACAAATTAACAGAAGAGATCAGAGGGGTTACCGTAAATGCTTTTATGTCACTCTCCCTTGATCCCTGTTTGGTTAGTATATCACTAAGGGAAAATGCAACGATGACTGATATTTTAGCTGAAACCAATCAATTCAGTATCAGCATTTTAGCAGAAGAACAGCGGGATTATTCAATGATTTTTTCTAATCAAAAACAAATTGATGAACCCGTACAATTCGAGACCATTGACGATACGCCTGTTATACCAAATGCACTAGTCCAACTGGTTTGTGAGAAGGAATCAGAAGTAAAAGCTGGAGATCATATCATCTATATTGCCAAGGTGAATAAGATTGAATCAAGGGACGGAGAGCCACTTATTTACTACGGAAGTAATTATAGAAAATTAACCTAAAAAGCGACCGCTATTACGCGGATCGCTTTTTTTATGATCTTGTTTTGTTTAGATATTCCTTAATTTTTAAAAAGTCTCTTCCTACGGTTGATGCTTCATGACTATCAGAGCCAGGGATTAGGGGAATCTCCAACCTCATTGCTTTTTGGATAATCTTATTATTTGGATAAATGGATTGGCATAAAGGTTTATGCAAACCGGCTGTATTTAGATCGAGAGAATAATTTTTAGCTTTAATTAAAGCTAAAATTTCATTGATAATCTCATCATTATTAAACTGACTTGGATACTTTAGATGAAATTTTTCAACTAAACTTAAATGACCGATTCGTGTCGGTTTATAAACACCTAGATCTGCCATCACTGCTTTTTTAACTGTTTCGTAATAAGTTTGATATACAGATTCAACTGAACCTAAGCAATCAATAATTCGGCCAAATTCTTTACAACTATAATCTAAACAAGCATAGTCTTTATTTGATACCTTTAGCATGTGTACTGATAAAATGGAATCATCAATCTGTTCACCATATCGATTGAGAAATGCTTTTGTCTCATCTTCATATCCCTCAATATAATCTACTTCAAAGCCAAGATTAATTTTTATTTGGTGCTGATATTTCTCCTTCAGCGCTTCTCCCTGTTCAAAATAAACAGGAAGATCACTCCAGTTCATTGCGCTATCTTTTTCTGGCACGGGATCATTAAATGATTGTGGAAGTGGTGCATGCTCAGTAAAACTGACTTCTTTTAATCCTAGTGCTATCGCTTGTTTAATATACAATTCCCAATCATCACTAGAACCATGTGGACAAAATGGTGTATGTATATGATAATCACCTTTAATCATCAATTCATCAACTCCTTAGGTATCTATCATATAATTAATTTAAAAAAAGTTAAAGTATCTGTTGACATTCATAATCATTCATTGTAAAGTATAACAAAAGCTTTATCACTTTATCGCGATAAAGCAATAAAGAGCGGAGTGAAACTATGTTTTTGCCAGATGGAAGTCAAGATCAAATCGGTGGAAAATTAAATGATCGAGCAAAAGTGAATCATCTTTTTAGAAAAGTCGTTAGGCGAAGAAACTATGAAGCTATTGAAACGCCAGTTGTTGAGTATGCCAACACATTTACGAATCCTAATGTGGGAATGGACCCAAACCATCTTTTAAAATGGTTCGATCGTGAAGGAGAAATCGAAGTATTAAGGGCGGACTGGACAACGGCAATAGCAAGAGCATTAATGACAAAGAACCCAGACCAATCAAAATGGTTTTATCAAGGATCAGTTTTTCAAAAAAATGAAAATGGAATTGAGAGTCAACAAGCAGGGATCGAAATTATTAAGATGGATCCTTTGTTAGGAGAAATGGAATCATTATTTACAGCAGTAGATGTGCTAAACGAGCTATCCATTCAAGATTATCTCATTGAATTAGGTCATACAGGAATATTCGATTATTTAATCAAACCTTTACAATTAAATAAAAGTGAAGAAGAAAAATTACGGATTGCTATGGATGATAAACAAGAAGATGTTGTCTATCGGATGGTTGTATCGAGAGGTGATCAAGCAATTGCAAAACAACTTGTCGAACTCATCCAAGCCTATGGTGGGATCGACGTCCTTCAACGTTACCGGGAAAGATGGGCAGACACAAAAGAGCTAGTTGACATTATTGATCATCTAACCATTCTGATGGATTCATTGAAACGTCTTGGAGTTAAAGATGTCAGTGTAGACCTTGGAAGTGTCAGACAATTGCGCTATTACAGCGGAACCATGTTTAGTTGCTTCTTAAAGGGAAGTGGGAAAATTTGCTTCTCTGGGGGACGTTATGATCGGCTCTATAATCAATTTGATAAAAACATATCAGCGGTAGGATTAGCTTTTTATGTGGACGTGTTAACAGAAGTGATTGCATCTGATCCAAAACCAGATAAAATTTGTTTATTAGCGACACCTGAAACGCATGTCTTCGCTGAACAACTTCGAGCCAAATACTTAGATGCTGAAGTTGATATTCTCTATTCAATCCCTGAAAAGCATCCGTATTCTCAAATAATTAATGTCGCAGATGAGGTGTAATTATGAAGCCAGTTATCGCTTTAACTAAAGGTAGGCTGGAAAATCAGTTTCTAGACTTTTTTAAATCATTGGGTTTTGAGATAAAACCGTTAATCGATAAAGGACGTAAGTTACGTGTTGAAACAGATCAATTTCAATTTATTTTTGCAAAAGGAGTCGATGTTACAACATATGTCCAATATGGGATAGCTGATCTGGGAATTGTCGGTGGTGATATCTTAGCTGAATTCGAACCAGATGTTTATGATTTATTCCCACTCCCATTTGGTCAGTGCCGGATGGCTGTAGCCAAAGAAAAAGGCAAGGAATGGCCTGACGGTAAAAAAACAATTGCGAGTAAATTTACCAATACGACGAAAAAGTTTTTTAAAGAGAAAGGTGAATCCGTTGATATTATTAAACTCGAAGGGTCAGTAGAATTAGCTCCGATCCTAAATTTAGCGGATGGTATCGTCGACATCGTTGAAACGGGTACTACTTTAAAAGAAAATGGATTGGTCGTTGATGAAGAGTTTCTACACTTTAGTGCGCGATTGATTGCAAATCGATCAGCATTAAAAATTAAACGGGAGCAATTGAGACCGATTATAAATGTGTTAAACCAAAAGGAGGAGTATTAAAGTGGTCACTATTTATCAAGCGAATGAATTTGAAAAGAAGTTAAAAGAGCAAAAGAAAACGAGTTTACAGTCTGATCAAGCCTATCAAGTTGCGAGGGAAGTGATTGCGGCAATTCAAGAAGAAGGTGATAAAGCACTAGACAAATACGTTCAAAAATTTGATGGCCGAGTTCCTGATAACTATGTTGTTTCGGCTGAAGAACGAAAGCAAGCTTGGGAAGAAATCAGCCCTAAGACAATTGAAGCGATGAAACGGGCAGTCAAGAATATTGAGAAATTCCATGCTAAACAAATTGAGCAATCGAAATTGATGCAAACAGAGCCTGGAGTTATTTCGGGGCAAATTTTTACCCCAATTGATCGAGTGGGTCTTTATGTGCCTGGTGGAACAGCTTGTTATCCTTCATCTGTCTTTATGAATGCAATTCCTGCTGCTTTAGCTGGAGTAGAGGAAATTGTGATGGTTACTCCTGCACGTAGTGGTGAACAAATAGAGCCAATCTTATCCGTTGCTGCTGATCTTTGTGGTGTCACAACCATTTACAAAATTGGTGGTATTCAAGCTGTTGCAGCACTTGCATATGGAACTGAAACAGTTGAACCAGTAGATAAGATCGTGGGTCCTGGCAATGCTTATGTTGCAGCAGCTAAAGCACTTGTCTATGGTGATGTAGGAATTGATATGATCGCTGGCCCGTCAGAGGTAGCGATTATAGCTGATTATTCTGCTAACCCTGTGTATGTTGCCGCTGACTTAATTGCTCAAGCAGAGCACGACACACTTGCAAGAGCTTTTTTGATTACACCTTCTGATGAATTAATCAAAGCTGTTGAAGAAGAGCTGGAGACGCAGTTAGCTGTTCTTCCTCGAGTCGACATTGCACGAGAAGCAATCAAGAATTTTGGTGGTTTAATCAAGGTTGACAATTTGAACGAAGCATTTCGCATCTCTAATTTAATTGCACCCGAACACTTAGAGATTCAACTGAATGATTCATTAAGTTACTTGGGATACGTTAAACACGCTGGCTCTATCTTTTTAGGTCACTATACACCCGAATCTTTAGGGGATTATTATGCGGGCCCTAACCACGTCTTACCGACGACTGGTACGGCTAAGTTTTCATCTGGTTTATCTGTTGACGATTTTATAAAACACACAACGTTTTTATACTATAATGAAGAGGCATTGAATAAGGTTGCCGATGATGTGATTCAAATTGCTGAAGAAGAACAATTGTCAGGCCATGCTCTGGCGGTTTCAAAAAGATTAAAGAAATAAATTATAGGAAATGAGGTTAACCATGAGAGAAGCATCGAAAAAGAGAACAACATTTGAAACAGAAATCGAGATGACTGTTAATCTTGATGATCCAAATAAAGTTGAAATCGATACAGGGATAGGTTTTTTTGACCACATGCTAACTTTGTTTGCGAGGCATGGTCGCTTCGGTTTAGCCGTCAACGCAAATGGTGATTTAGAAGTTGATGGGCATCATACCGTTGAAGATACGGGCATTGTGATGGGACAATTAATTAAACAAGCTCTGGGTGATAAAAAACAAATCAATCGTTATGGAACTGCTTATGTACCGATGGATGAATCATTAGGATTTGTTTCATTAGATATCAGTGGTCGCCCTTATTTGGTTTTTGAAGTAGAGGAATTAACTGCGAAAGTCGGTGATTTCGATACGGAATTAGTCCGTGAATTTTTGCAATCATTCTCTACGCACGCTGGGATCACCTTACATGCCCGTGTGCTCTATGGTGTGAATACACATCATAAAATCGAAGCGATTTTTAAAGCCTTAGGGCGAGCCTTAGGCGAGGCGATGACCATTAATCCAAACATTCAAGGAGTCAACTCGACTAAAGGTGTCATCGAGTCATAATCTATTATATAAAATAAGAGGTGGTAAAATACAATGATCGTCATACCAGCAATCGATTTATTAAATGGGCAGTGCGTCCGTCTTTATCAAGGAGATTTTAATCAAACAGAACAAGTAGCTGATGACCCTTTTAAACAACTAGACCGCTTTATAGAAGATGGGGCAGAAATAATCCATATTGTTGACTTAGATGGCGCACGTGAACAAACGAAAAGACAATACGAATTAATTAAGGATCTCTGTGAAAGATCAACTGTGCCCATTCAAGTTGGAGGAGGTATTCGATCTCTCGAGACAGTTGAGCAACTAATCGAAGCTGGGGCGACCCGACTCGTTCTAGGAACAGCTGCTATTGAGGATTTAGATTTTTTAAAACAAGCAGTTGAGAAGTATCCGGAAGCAATCGTCGTCGGAATTGATGCGAAAAATGGAAAAGTTGCGACACATGGTTGGGAAACTGTTTCAGCAATTGATTACCTAAAGTTTGCAAAGAAAATGGAATCACTAGGCGTCCAAACCATTGTCTTTACGGACATCTCTAAAGACGGTACGATGTCAGGACCTAATTTGGCTCAGTTAACTGCAATAAATGAGGCGGTGACTTGTAAAATTGTCGCCTCTGGTGGTATCAGTCAATATGATGATCTATTGGCTGTTGCAGAGATTGGTATCCAAGAGGCTATAGTGGGCAAAGCCATATATCAAAATAAAATCAGCTTAAGAAAGGCCCAAAAACTATGGAATTAAAAAGAATTATTCCCTGTTTGGATGTCAAAGATGGTCAGGTTGTTAAAGGAACTCAATTTGTATCGCTTCGTGAATTAGGAGACCCCGTACAGATGGCAAAAGACTATTCTCAGTCTGGTGCAGATGAACTTGTTGTCTTAGATATCTCAGCTACCGATGAGATGAGAGAGACAAGACTTGATTTGGTCGAGAAAATAAAAGAAGTGATCTCCATTCCCTTAACAGTTGGCGGTGGTATCCGCTCTCTCACGGATATTGAAGCAGTTTTAGAGAGAGGAGCAGATAAAGTTAGTATGAGTTCTGCAGCCATCAATCAGCCTGAGCTGATTAATCAAGCAGTTGAAAAGTATGGTGCATCGCGTGTCGTCATCGCAATTGATGCTAAAAAGCAAGGGCAAGGTTGGCGAGTGATGGCACGAGGTGGGAAGGAAAACACGGGACTTGACGCAATCGAGTGGGCAAAGGAAATCGAAGCAAGAGGTGCAGGTGAAATTTTACTAACGAGCATGGATCGTGACGGAGTGAAATCAGGGTATGATTTATCATTAACGAAAACCATTGTCGATACTGTAGATATTCCTGTTATCGCCTCAGGTGGTGTGGGTAGTCCGAGTGATTTTGTTGATGTATTTAAACAAACAGATGTATCCGCTGCATTAGCTGCGTCAATTTTTCATGATAAAAGTTATAAAATTTCTGAAGTAAAGCAATTATGTCGAGAAAATGGAGTGAACATTCGTGAAGCCTGATTTTAGTAAAGGATTGGTCCCAGCTATTATTGTCGATTCAGATAGTAAGGACGTTCTTATGCTTGCTTATGTAAATGAAGAAGCTTATCAAAAGACACTAGAAACAAATCAAACTTGGTTCTATTCGCGATCACGAGATGAATTATGGCATAAAGGTGAAACCTCGGGTCATACACAAGAAGTGGTCTCAATCAAACTTGATTGTGACCAAGATACACTGCTGATCGAAGTGGTTCCGAATGGACCTGCTTGTCATACTGGTGCGAAATCTTGTTTCTTTGAATCTGTGAAAGAACCTAGGCAACAAGGAGATTATGATGACGCTATTTTTGAGACGGTCATAGACGAAGTAAAAGATCGTAAAAAATCACCAATAGAAGGTTCTTATACAAACTATTTATTTGATGAAGGCATCGATAAAATCAGTAAGAAAATCATTGAGGAAGCTGGGGAAGTGGTCATTGCTGCGAAAAATAATGACCGAGAAGAACTTATCTTTGAGATCAGTGACCTACTGTATCACACAATCGTGATGATGGAAGAACAGGAAATAGACTTAGCGGACATTAAAAAAGAACTAACAAAAAGATTCAGCAAAAAAAGGAACAAAAAAGAAGAAAGAAAAGATATTGAAAACTGGTAAATTTAGAGTTGACCATAATCTTATTATGTAAACTTATGTGGAAATGAAAAAAAGGCAGGATAAATGATTATTTCCTGCCTTTAATTTAACTTACCAATTTTGTTCAATAAATTCATCACGGCCGGATAGTTTACGATCTTTTTCATACTCTTCTTTATTTGTCTGATAAAAATTTTGATGATAGTCTTCTGCTGGATAGAAGGGGCTCATCGGTAATATTTCAGTGACAATCGGTTTATCGAATCGATCACTATTTTCAAGTGCTCGTTTGGATTTTATCGCAAGCTCTTTTTGTTTCTCATTGTGATAAAAAATAGCTGTTCGATATTGTGGCCCACGATCGTGAAATTGTCCATCAGGATCAGTCGGATCAATTTGGGGCCAAAATAATGATAAAATCTCATCGTATGAAATGATATTTGGGTTATATTTAATCTGGACTGCTTCATAATGACCAGTTTGCCCTGTTTTAACTTGTTGATAAGTAGGTGAGTCGATATGACCTCCAGTGTAACCAGAGACGACAGATAAAACACCATCCCACTGATCAAATGGTTTAACCATACACCAGAAGCAACCACCAGCAAATGTTGCAATTTCAATTTGACTCATTCGTGATATCTCCTTAATAAAAATCAATCATCTGATTCTTGTTTATATTTTTTAAAATAATTCGTTGTAAAATCAAAAAACACTTTCTCTGAAGGGGCTAATTTACGGTGTTTAGACGTAATGATACCAACACTTCTTCTCAGATCAGGACTGCTGATCGGGATTTTAACAGTGAACTTTGGCAAAAATTCACCAATTGCAGATTCAGGTAGTAATGTGATTCCTATGCCTGCTGCGACCATTCCTTTAACCGCATCCAAGTCTTTACCTACAGTCGTCACATTCGGTTCAAATCCGATTGAATAGCACGTGTCTGTCACCAGTTTTTCAAAAATATAGCCTTTGGGAAACAAGACAAAATCTTCATCTTTTAACTCAGTCAAATAGATGCTTTTTCGTTGTGCTAATCGATGTTGTTGGTGTGTAAGTAAATAGACCTTTTCGTGAAAAAGGGTGTGGCCATTGATAAAGGGATCGTCTGTAATAACCGGTCCAATAAAAGCTAAATTTAATTCTCTTTCTTTAATCGCATCAATTAAAAATTGATAGTTACCTTGGCGTAATTGGAAATTTATATTTGGAAAACTAGTTTTAAATTCAAATAGGAGTTCAGGTAGTAAACTGCTGGCTAAACTCGTGGTAAAACCAATAGTAATCGTTCCCTGATCGGGATTAATGTATTCATCAACTTGGATTTTGGCATATTCAATGGCTTTCATCGCTTCTTTTGTATGAGTTAGAAAGATTTTTCCGATCGGTAATAATTTAACATTGCGTCCTTTTCGCTCAAACAGTTGGACACCCAATTCTTTTTCTAAATTAGTAATTTGTCGACTGACTGCTGATTGAGCAACATCTAAATATTCAGCGGCTTCAGACATATGTTCACGCTCAGCAACTTCTATAAAATATTTTAACTGACGTAATTCCATATTGATCCCCCCTGTACCTTTTAAACTTCATTTGTCATTTTGCTAGTTTGATATTTTATCTATTATAGCGACAAACCGTATTTTTCACAATATTGTGAACTAAAGTTTCATGAATTGATTGTATTTTTTGAATTTTCATAAAAAGGGTTGTCATTTACTAGCTAAAAGGATTAGAATAGTGATAATATAGAAAAATAACAGAAAAATTAAGAATTGAGGGAATCTAATGAATCAACACATTTTTACAGTATCAGAAGTGATGACTAAAAAACCAAAACCGAGTAATGATCAATTGCAATTTGGTCGTTATTTTACGGATCATATGTTTATGATGGAATATCATCATCAAAAAGGGTGGTATGACGGGAAGATCATTCCATATCAATCAATAACGTTGGATCCAGCATCAATGATTTTTCATTATGGTCAAACTGTTTTTGAAGGACTCAAAGCCTACGCAACTGAAAATGGAGAGATTCAACTCTTTCGTCCAGAGGAAAACATTGCCCGATTGAATCGTTCGAATGAAAGAATGTGTATTCCAGAAATTGATCCAGAGCTCGCTTTAACAGCTATTAAGGAATTAGTTAAATTCGAAAAAGATTGGATACCAGATGCCGAAGGGACTTCACTATATATCCGGCCATTTATTATCGCTACAGAACCTTACTTAGGCGTTGCTGCTTCAAAGCAATATAAATTTATTATCATCTTATCTCCCGTGGGCTCTTACTACGAGGCGGGGATTAATCCAGTTAAAATTGCTGTTGAGACTGAATATATCCGAGCGATTAAAGGTGGAACGGGTGAAGTTAAAACTGCTGGTAATTATGCCAGTAGCTTAATTGCGCAAGAAAAATCATTAGCTAACGGTTATGAACAAGTCCTTTGGCTGGATGGGATGGAGAAAAAGTATATTGAAGAAGTTGGAAGTATGAATGTCTTCTTTAAAATAGATGGTAAGGTTATTACTCCAGCACTAAATGGAAGTATTTTACCGGGAGTCACTAGAAAATCAGTGATTCAATTATTAAAAGAGTGGAATATTACAGTCGAAGAACGGACAATTTCCCTTGCTGAAGTAGAAGAAGCACATCGAGAGGGTAAACTAGAAGAAGCTTTTGGTGCCGGAACAGCTGCTGTCATTTCACCAATTGGAGAATTGGCCTGCAAGGACGAGAACTTGGTGATTAATGATCGTAAGACTGGTAAACTCGCTAAAAAACTATATGAAACCTTAACAGGGATTCAGTATGGAAGAATAGAAGATAAATTTGATTGGATAGATAAAATTGAACTTTAATCAGTGCATTTTTTAACCAAATGAGATGAATGGTCTGATTATTCTGATAATCACTTGACTTCACTCATTCTTTTCAGCATAATGGTAACAATAATCGAATAATACTAATAATAATGATAAAGACAAAGTAGATAAATGATGTAAGAAAAGAGAATGAAATGCATCGGCTGAAACATTTCATAATTACCGCTCTTTATTGAAACCTATCTTAGGAATTGTTAACATTTAACCGCTCTTTATAGGAGCGTTATCAACTATTTAGAGGATAAGGCAAACTTATCAATGATGGTGGTACCGCGGAACTGTTTTCGTCCATTACATAATATTGTATTGGGGGTAAACAGTTTTTTGTTATCAAAAGAAGGTGATAAAAATGAAAGCAAAACGTGTCGTCGTTAAAATAGGTAGTAGTTCTCTGACCCACCCGAATGGGGTTTTATCAATTGAAAAATTGCGTGAACATAGTGAGGCGATCGCCCATCTCATGGATCGGGGGGTAGAAGTAATTTTAATCTCATCCGGTGCTGTTTCAGCTGGTTTTCGCAAGCTAGGTTATGCGAGTAGACCAGTTACTGTTCAAGGTAAGCAGGCTGCCGCTGCTGTTGGTCAAGGACTTTTAATTGAAGCGTATAATCAC
>Ga0209487_1001851_pt1 | contig 17521 bp, 15 predicted proteins | sample Poulit2012_FD_187524 | JGI IMG/M metagenome (GOLD analysis project Ga0209487, IMG submission 187524) | Agricultural soil microbial communities from Georgia to study Nitrogen management - Poultry litter 2012 (SPAdes) (version 2) | ecosystem: Environmental > Terrestrial > Soil > Agricultural land...
ATTAATTTACTTGATCAACCCAAAAATAATAAACATCAACAAAATCGTAAAGGTATTCAACAAACAGTACGAAAACTAGAAACAACCTTTGAAAGTTTTGGCGTGAAGGCTAAAGTGTCCAAAGTCCATATTGGACCTGCTGTTACAAAATATGAAGTCTACCCAGCTGCAGGAGTAAAGGTGAGTAAAATCGTCGGGTTACATGATGATATAGCCCTAGCCCTCGCAGCGAAAGATATTCGGATCGAAGCACCGATTCCTGGTAAATCTGCAGTTGGAATAGAGGTTCCTAATCAAGAAGTTTCAATGGTGTCGATGTATGAAGTATTTGAAACGCTGAATCAAAAAGAAGGATCGAAACTGTCCTTTGTATTGGGTCGAGATATCTCAGGCGATGCTATTATTGCCGAATTAAATAAAATGCCCCACTTACTTATTGCTGGTGCTACAGGAAGTGGAAAAAGTGTTTGTATCAATGGGATAATCACAAGTATTCTAATGCGTGCTAAGCCTCATGAAGTTAAAATGATGATGATTGATCCTAAAAAGGTTGAACTGAATATTTACAATGGCATCCCACATCTATTGGCACCTGTAGTAACAGATCCGAAGAAAGCAGCACAGGCACTGCATAAAGTTGTTGCAGAAATGGAAAGAAGATATGAACTTTTCTCAGAAACAGGTAGTCGGAATATTGAAGGCTATAATAATTTTGTTAAAAAGTATAATGAAACCGCTGATGCTGAGGATCATCAACCGTTACTCCCATATATAGTTGTCTTGATTGACGAATTAGCCGATTTGATGATGGTTGCTTCAAAAGAAGTAGAAGACTCGATAACGCGCTTAGCACAGATGGCACGTGCAGCGGGGATCCATCTTATCATAGCCACCCAAAGGCCATCTGTTGACGTGATCACAGGCGTCATAAAAGCAAATATTCCATCCAGGATTGCTTTTAGTGTCTCTTCACAAGTTGATTCTAGAACGATTCTGGATATGGGTGGAGCGGATAAGCTACTTGGTCGTGGTGATATGCTATTTGTCCCCGTCGGGAAGTCAAAACCTATTCGGATTCAAGGTTCCTTTTTGTCAGATGAAGAAGTGGAGAAAATCGTTGAACATTGTATTAGCCAGCAAAAAGCTAATTACCAAGAAGAGATGATTCCTGATGAAATTGAGGAAATTTCAGAGCATCCAGAAGACGAACTTTTTGACGATGCTGTTGAATTAGTTGTAGAAATGCAGCGTGCAAGTGTGTCAATGCTTCAGCGCCGTTTTAGAATTGGATACACACGAGCGGCTCGGCTCATCGATACGATGGAAGACAGAGGGATTGTTGGTCCATTTGAAGGTTCAAAACCACGAACAGTCATCATCACAGAATATAGTAGAAACGAATAGCATATTTTCTTTGTCGAATGCTATATTTAATTGTCCATAAGTGTTATATTATTAATTAACTAGGAAGATGAATATTTACTGGGGGATTATTAATGGAAAGAGATAAAAATAGTGAATTTAAAGAAGGCTTGAGTCAGCTTAGACATGATATCGAAAGTGGCACTTATGCTCAAAATGAGAAGCTTAAACCTTTATATGAAATAGCTAGAGATTATCAAGTCTCACAAGATACGATGAGAGAAATTGTCGATCAATTAGTCGATGAAAGGCTTGTCACTAGAAGACTTGGGGTGGGTGTTTTTGTTAATCCCAAACCTATTTACTCTTCTGGTATTGAAGAATTAGGTAGTGTCACCGAGATGATCAAAAAAGCAGGGAAAACGCCAGGCACACAGTTTGTCGCAGCTGAAGTGATCGAACCAACAAAAAACGATTTTCATAATTTTAATTATGCAGAACTAAAAAGAATCGCTTTAATAGAACGCGTAAGAACTGCAGATGGAGAACCTGTAGTTTATTGTATCGATAAAGTCGATAATGATATTGTTCCAATCGGTCATATTCATCATCAAGACTCTATTTTTAAATTAATTCACAGCTCTACAGGTAAACAAATAGAATACGCGCATGCTTCTGTGGAACCAATCGGCTATCATGATAAAGTTTCTCCAATCTTAAACTGTGGTCCAGATCAACCACTACTTCTTTTACGTCAGATGCACTACACAAGTGATGATCAGCCGATTCTATATTCAGAAAACTATTTCAGAAATGATGCTTTTCAATTTCATGTTGTTAGAAAAAGGATGTAAGAGGTAAAAGTGTAAGTACATAAATGATCAATTTTCATTCCCTGGCAATCTCTAATTCACTCAAGAAAGACCGTCTATTTGACGGTTTTTTCTTTGAAAATAATTTTGGCAATTGTTACCTCAGTAATTATGGTGTAAACTATAGTGAAGGCATTTCATTTGGATATATTAATCAGGAGAGCAACTTTATTTACTTAATTCTAATAACGATTATTTTGATGATTAAAGGAGCTGTTTTTTTTGACTAATTCAGAGCTACGATCTATTGATAAAAAAGGCTATACATTGCATATTATCGATAGTAAAAAATTTAAAACGATTCATCTAACTGCTAAATTTCGAACAGCACTCACACGCGATATGATTACTAAAAGAGCGTTATTACCATTTGTATTACAACAAGGGTCAGAAGACTATCCAACGGCTAACGAATTTCGGCGGGCACTTGATCAACTTTATGGAGCGACATACTCTATGGATGGGGCGAAAAAGGGGGAGCAACATGTATTAACCGCACGAATGACGCTTGCGAATCCAACCTTTTTAGCAACTGACGAAAATATCTTAAAAGAAGGACTCACATTTTTCAAACAAACATTACTCAAGCCAAAACTTGTAAATCAACAATTCGATCCGAAGATTGTGAAGAAGGAAAAGCTAACATTAAAGCAAAAGATTGCGGCGATTGTTGATGATAAAATGCATTATGCAAACGTTCGGTTGGTTGATGAAATGTGTCAAAATGAGCCTTATCAGGTCCATGTCCATGGTTATGAAGAGGACCTGGATGGTATTAATGGAGAGAATTTATATCAGTATTACTCCTCTATATTAAGAAATGATCTTCTTGATATTTATGTCTTGGGCGATTTATCATCGATTGATGTTGAAGAACTCATTGCTGATATGTTTGATCGTGAACCAACTAACCAACAAAAACAGCAACACATACCTAAAGGTAAAACAATAAAAGAGACAGCTGAAGTTATTGAAGAGCAATCTGTGCAACAAGCTAAATTACATTTAGGATTTCGAACACATACCCATTTTTCTGATTCTGACTATCCAGCATTACAAGTATTTAATGGAATCTTTGGAGCTTTTCCGAGTTCAAAACTATTCTTAAATGTTCGTGAAAAACATAGCTTAGCTTATTATGCTTCTTCTCAATTTGAAAGTCATAAAGGATTATTATTTGTCTATAGTGGTATTGCTCCAAAAGACTATGAACAAGCGAAGACAATTATTTTAGAGCAGATGGAAGCCATGACTAATGGTGATTTTGAAGAAGAACAAATCGAAGACGCTAAGAAACAAATTATGAATCAATACAAAGAAACCTTAGACAATCCTTTTGGAATAATTGAAATGATTTATAACCAAAGGGTAGCGGGAACAAGCCGTTCAGCTGAAGAACTTTTAGTAAAAATAAACGAAGTTGATAAAGAGTCAATTATTAAAATGGCTAATAAAATAAAATTAGACACGATTTATTTATTGACAGCTAATGGAGGTCAGACAGATGAGTAAAAGAGAATATAAACAGATTGATGAGACTGTCTATCGTGAAACATTACCAAATGGTCTCCAAGTTATTTTAGTACCTAACCAAGCAGTAAGCCAAACATATGCTCTTTTTACAACAGAATACGGCTCAATTGATCAAAGGTTTAAACCGATCGGTGGGAAAGAATTAATAACTGTCCCTGATGGAATTGCTCATTTTCTTGAACATAAATTATTTGAAAAAGAAGGCTATGATGTGTTTCAAGAATTCACGAAGACTGGTGCTTCAGCGAATGCTTATACTTCTTTTACAAAAACTGCTTACCTATACTCTGCTACAACAGACATAGAAAGGAATACCAAGACATTAATTGATTTTGTTCAAGAACCTTATTTTTCAGAAGAATCGGTTGAAAATGAAAAAGGTATTATTGAGCAAGAAATTCAAATGTATGACGATCAACCTGATTGGCGTGCATTTTTTGGTATTCTTGGTGCAATGTATGAGAAACATCCAGTTAGAATTGATATTGCTGGTACGGTAGAGTCAATTAATAAAATTACAAAAGATGATCTATACACGTGTTATCAAACATTTTATCACCCATCCAATATGATCTTAACAATAACAGGTAACTTCGATCCTGACGACATGCTAGAGCTAGTCAGGGAGAATCAAGCAGGGAAGACGTTTGCTGATTTGGAGGAAATCCAACGACATTATCCAGAAGAACCCATCGAGGTTAGTCAAGAATACGCATCGATAGATATGCCAGTTGCGGTCCCGAAATGTATGATTGGGATCAAGGAAGTCCCTGAAAAAGACTCGACTGAATTTGTTAAAAATGACCTCATTGCCAGTATGTTACTTGATTATTTTTATTCAAAATCAGGTCATTATTATCAAGAACTATATGATCTCGATTTAATTGATGGTAATTTAGGTTTTGAAACAGAACGGCAATCACAATTTGCTTACTCTATAATAGGTGGGAATACAGAAAACCCAGAGCGATTAGCAAAAAAAGTTAAAGAACAACTAGCTACTTTTAAAGATTATCAATTGAGAAGAGAAGATTTTGAGCGCATGAAAAGAAAAGCAATGGGCCAGATTATTCGAGGGATGAATAGTATGTCACGAATAGCTAGCGAAGTGACCTATTACGAGATGAATGGTTTCGATTATTTTGAGCTATTACCAACGCTAGATGACTTAACTTTGACTGAGGCGAACCAATTTTTAAATAATTGGATTAAAGATCACAATGTAGCCGTTTTACAAGTAAAAGGGAAAACGACTTCAGAAAATAAATAAGTTTTAATAATTATGTAACTTTTTACCTTTGAAAACTGTCTAATTAGATCAAAGGATAAAGTTTTTGACTAATATCAATTAAAAAGTCTATTAATTGATATTTACTCTTTTATAAATGGGTAAAATCATTTAATATATAGTTAGGAGTTATATACCTATGTAACAGACGTGACTATGGTAAACGGATGGTGTTAAGAATGCAACTTGGCGAAAAATTAAAAGAAGCACGCCTTGAAAAAGGCTATACTATTGAAGATATTGAAACGATGACCAGAATCCAGGCGAGGCACTTACAAGCTATTGAGGATAACAACTTTTCGTATATTCCCGGTAATTTTTATGCCCGAGTATTTATTAAAGAATACGCACAAGTTGTTGGCTTAGATTATAATGCATTGTTAGTTGAACATGAAAGTGAGATGCCAAAGTCAGATAACGAGATTGATTATAGTCAATTACGGAAGACGCGAAGAAAATCATCGTCCGGGAAAACATCTTCTGTAGCAAGGTTTATCCCAACATTCATTGTGATTCTTCTCCTCTTTGGTGTCGTGTTCTTTATTTGGCAAACAGCTTTAAACCCGAATCGTCTAGACAACAATGGAAACAATGGTGATACTCAAACAGACCAATCAGCAGGTGATCAAGTCTCTGTTCCACCAACTGATGAACCTGATGAACCTGATGAGACTGACGAGACTGATGAGCAGAATAATTTAGAAGAAGACGTGGTAGAAGATCCTGAAGCGGAAGAGGTAATTGAAGAGGAGATCATCTTCATTTCCTATGAGAATAGCGTTTCCTATTATCAATTTAATACGACTGAAGAAGAAATAGAATTAGTGATTGAATCTTCAGGAAGCAATTGGTTGGAAATAGAAAGTGACGCTGGGGAAAGTCTCTACTATGCGACACTCCATGCTAGTGCATCACCTGTGACTGTCGATGTATCAGATTATGAGCACGTTTATTTACGATTTGGTAATCCTGGAGACATATCAATGTCAATAAATGAAGTTGAGATCGATCTGTCCGATGAGATAGCACCAACGGCAGTGCAACAGTTGTGGTTGTATATTAATGAAGAGCCAGAATAAGTTTAGCTTTTTAGACCCCGCTCATCATGTGATGGGTGGGGTTGGTTATTTTTTAACTTGAAAGGAAGTATATCATGAATATTCCCAATCGAATTACATTATCACGCATTGTCTTAATTCCAATATTTATTTTAATTTTATCGCTCCCCTTGGATTGGGGAAGCTGGTCAATTGGTGAAAACATCTTACCTATCAGCCATTTTGTGGCGGCAATTATTTTCATTGTTGCTTCAGGAACAGATTGGTTAGATGGCCATTATGCTCGAAAGTACAATTTAGTCACTAATTTAGGAAAATTTCTTGATCCAATGGCGGATAAATTACTGGTTTTAGCTGCCTATGTATTATTGATAGAGCTTCAAATTGTGCCCGCATGGATCGTTATTTTAATCCTTTCACGAGAGTTCGCTGTAACAGGTCTAAGGCTAGTTGCAGCGGGTTCCGGGATTGTGCTGGCAGCCAGCTCTATGGGGAAATTAAAAACAACTTTTCAATTACTCTCAATCATCTTTCTACTTCTACATGATTTTCCATTCTCGTATTTAGGATGGCCAGTCGGGAACATTCTGTTATATTTAGCAATGATTTTAACGGTCATTTCAGGGATCGACTATTTTATAAAAAATTGGCATGTCATGAAGGAGTCTAAATAATGACGAAAGTTAAAGCGGAAATTATTGCGGTCGGGACAGAGCTACTATTAGGGCAAATTGCTAATACAAATGGACAGTGGATTTCTCAGAAACTTGCTTCAAAAGGAGTTCATGTCTTTCATCATCATGTGGTTGGGGATAATCATGACCGCATCTTGAATGTTTTGAAAGAGTCACATGAACGCTCAGATGTTATCGTGATCACAGGTGGGTTAGGACCAACTGACGATGATTTAACAAAAGAAGTAGTTGCTGAATTCGTTGGTGGCGACTTAATCGAAGATACAGCAGTTTTGTCAAAAATAAAATCCTATTTTAATGAAACAAATCGTGTAATGACAGAAAATAATTATAAACAAGCCAAGGTGATTGAGGGGGCAAAAGTCATTCCAAATAAATTTGGAACAGCGCCTGGAATTATAGTGTCTCATCAATCTCGCTACTTTATTTTGCTTCCAGGTGTACCTAGCGAAATGAAACAAATGATGACTAATTCAGTCTTACCATTCTTAGAAGAAACATATAACCTTAGCGAGGTCATTGTATCTAAAATGATTCGATGCATCGGAATTGGTGAATCACAACTTGAAATGGAACTAAAAGATCTAATCGAAGAACAATCAAATCCAACGATTGCTCTATTATCGATGGAAGGTGAAGTAGCTGTGCGCTTAACAGCCAATGCTAGCTCTGAAAAAATAGCTAATGATTTGATTGAAACAAAAGCAGAGGAATTAATAACGAGAATTGGACAATATATCTATGGCTTTGATGATCAATCTTTAAATATGACAATTGTGCAAATGTTGAAAGAAAAACAACAATCGATTGCTGGAGCAGAAAGCTTAACGGGCGGAAAGTTTTCAGATGCAATGGTATCGATCCCAGGGGCGAGTGAAGTTTTTAAAGGTAGCATCGTCTCTTACAGCACAGAATCTAAAGTCAATATTTTAGGTGTCAAGCAATCCTTCATTGATGAATTTGGCACCATCAGTGAAGAAACAGCTTTTCATATGGCGAAACAAGCCAAGGAAAAATTAAAAGCTACTTATGGAATTAGTTTTACTGGTGTGGCAGGACCAGAACCGAGTGAAGGTAAACCGGTGGGGACAGTTTATATTTGCCTGTATAAGTCGGATAGTGATTATCAGATTGAGACCATTCAATATAAAAATAATCGAGAGAGCATTCGCAATCGAGCAATTAAAAAAGGACTTGAGCTCGTTTTTAATTATTTAAAGTAACCTTTTTTGACATCAATTTTAAAGTAAAAAGCCAAAACGTTGATAAATCAAGTGTTTTTCACCCGGAAAACATAAGAACATTCATTCGCTTTTTGCTTGTTTATTTTATAAATAAAAGGTATGATATAGCTAGATGAAAATTGAGGAGGAAAACGGATGAGTGAACGTAAACAAGCCTTGGATCAGGCTTTGAAATCTATAGAAAGACAATTTGGAAAAGGCTCAATCATGAAGCTGGGTGAACAAGGGAACCAAAAGTTGCCGACTGTATCAAGTGGTTCATTAACACTGGATATTGCCTTAGGTGTAGGTGGGTATCCAAGGGGGCGTGTCATTGAGATTTATGGTCCTGAGTCATCAGGTAAAACGACAGTATCATTGCATGCGATAGCTGAACACCAAAAAATGGGAGGTACTGCTGCTTTTATTGACGCTGAACATGCTCTAGATCCCAATTATGCTAGAAATTTAGGTGTCAATACAGATGAATTACTTTTATCTCAACCTGACACTGGAGAACAAGCTTTAGAAATTGCTGAAGCTTTAGTCCGTAGTGGTGCTGTTGACATTGTTGTCGTTGACTCAGTTGCTGCTCTGGTACCTAAAGCAGAGATTGAAGGAGAAATGGGAGATTCCCACATGGGGTTACAAGCCCGTTTAATGTCTCAAGCCTTACGTAAATTGTCTGGTTCAATCAGTAAATCAAAGACAACGGCTATTTTCATTAATCAGGTTCGTGAAAAAATTGGGGTTATGTTTGGTAATCCAGAAGTGACTCCAGGGGGCCGAGCATTAAAGTTTTATTCTTCAATTCGTTTAGAAGTACGTCGTGCAGAAACGCTCAAGCAAGGGAACGAAATGATAGGTAACCGGACAAGGCTAAAAGTGGTTAAAAATAAAGTTGCACCACCTTTTAAACAAGCAGAAGTCGATATTATGTATGGTGAAGGGATTTCAAAAGAAGGAGAAATCCTTGATATCGCTGCTGATTTAGATATTGTTCAAAAAAGCGGAGCTTGGTATTCATACAATGAGGAACGCTTAGGACAAGGGCGAGAAAACGCCAAAGAATTTTTAAAAGAAAATCCAGATATGCTGGATGAAATCAACCACGCTGTACGAGCTCACTATAACTTGGATGTAGAAGAGGGAACCGAAGAAGAGCCAACAGAAGAATAATTATTTATAAAAACTGGTCTAAGTGTATAGATACTTTAGACCAGTTTTTTTGTCGAATCGCATTAAATTAGCCGTTTTCTTCAACTCATTTTTTGTTTTCTTGACATTCCCTATTTACACCAGTAATATTAAGGTTGTATAGTTTTTTAATTATACTGAAAAATTATTGACGCATTTGAAATAGGTACTACAAAAGTACATGCCGACTTAAGAATGAGTTGAAAAATGAATAGCAAGAGGAGGTGAAACCATGACTTACACGGATGTTATTATTTTAGTCATCTCCAGTTTAGCTATCCTAATCGTCGGTATTGTTGTTGGCTATCTGATTCGTAAATCAATTGCAGAAAAAAAGATTTCTAGTGCTGAAGAGTTAGCAAAGCAAATCGTATCAGAAGGGCATAAAAATGCTGAAGTAGCAAAAAAAGAAGCCCTATTAGAAGCAAAAGATGAAAATCACAAACTTCGTCAAGAAATTGAGGAAGAGCTTCGAGAACGACGTGCAGAAATTTCAAAACAAGAAAATAGGCTTCTGCAAAGAGAAGAAAACCTTGATCGAAAAGATGAAACATTTGACAAGCGTGAACGAATGCAAGAAAAAAAGGAGTTATTTTTAGCAGAAAAACAACAACAAATTGAAGAAATGGAAAGCAAAGTAGAAGCTATGTTGAAAGATCAACAAGCTGAACTGGAGCGCATTTCTGGTTATACATCGGAGCAAGCAAAGCAAATTATCCTTGATCGTGTCCAAAAAGAAGTAAATCATGAGTCCGCACTTATCATTAAAGAGGCAGAAAACCGAACTAAAGAAGAAGCAGATAAAAAAGCAAAAAATATCTTATCATTTGCGATGCAACGTTGTGCAGCAGATCATGTTGCCGAAACAACTGTATCTGTCGTTAATCTTCCAAATGATGAAATGAAGGGTCGTATTATCGGTCGTGAAGGGCGTAATATTCGAACTTTAGAGACCTTAACAGGAATAGATTTAATCATTGATGATACTCCTGAAGCAGTTATTTTATCTGGCTTTGATCCAGTGCGACGTGAAATCGCACGGATAGCTTTAGAAAAATTAGTTCAAGATGGCCGTATTCACCCAGCTCGTATTGAAGAAATGGTAGAGAAATCAAGACGAGAGGTTGATGATTATATCCGCGAAGTCGGTGAAGAAACAACCTTTGAAGTTGGTGTACACGGATTACATCCTGATTTAATTAAAATTTTGGGACGCCTAAGATATCGTACAAGCTATGGACAAAATGTGTTGAACCACTCCATCGAAGTTGCTCATTTAACAGGACTTTTAGCAGCAGAGCTTGGAGAAGACATTACATTGGCAAAACGTGCAGGATTACTTCATGATATTGGTAAAGCAATCGACCACGAAGTAGAAGGTAGTCACGTGGAAATTGGTAAAGAATTAGCAACTAAGTATAAAGAGAACGACGTTGTTATTAATTCGATTGCCTCACACCACGGTGATGAAGAACCGACTTCTGTCATTGCTGTCTTAGTAGGAGCTGCTGACGCTTTATCCGCTGCCCGACCAGGAGCGAGAAGTGAAACTTTAGAGAATTACATTAAGCGACTTGAAACGTTAGAAGAGATCTCTGAATCTTATGAAGGTGTTGAGAACTCATTTGCTATCCAAGCAGGTCGTGAAGTCCGAATCATGGTTAAACCAGATGAAATTGATGATTTAGAAGCTGTTCGTATTTCACGAGAAATACGTAAACGAATAGAAGATGAATTAAATTTCCCTGGTCATATTAAAGTAACTGTCATTCGAGAAACTCGAGCAATTGAATACGCAAAATAGTTCGTTTTTCTAAAGTCATAAATCAGGTCATTCGTTGCTATACTAGCGGATGGCCTGATTTTTTATGGAGTGACTTTTGACATATGTTAATCATTGTGTGAAACTAATTCTAAGTGCCAACAGTTTTGGCTGGTTTAATTAATAAATGGAAATGAAGAAGGAGAACCGAAATGAGAATCTTATTTATTGGTGATATCGTTGGTTCATTAGGTAGAGAGCAAGTAGAAATCTATTTACCAAAATTGAAACAAAAATATCAACCGCAATTAACGATTGTAAATGGGGAAAATGCTGCTGCGGGTAAAGGTATTACTGAAAAAATCTATAAACAGTTATTAACTGCAGGTGCTGATTTTTTAACAATGGGAAATCATACTTTTGATAAAAAAGAAGTCTTTGATTTTATTGAAGATGCAGATAAAATGATTCGGCCTGCCAATTACCCTGAAGGAACCCCTGGAAAAGGGATTGGGTATGTCAATGTTAATGGAGTAGAAGTGGCGATTATTAATCTGCAGGGAAGGACATTCTTACCTGCCATCGATGATCCCTTCAGATTAGCAGATCAATTAATTGCAGAAGCTAAAAAAAGAACATCAATTATTTTTATTGATTTCCATGCTGAAGCAACAAGTGAAAAACTTGCTTTAGGTTGGTACTTAGACGGTCAAGCAAGTGCGGTAGTCGGTACACATACACATGTTCAAACAGCTGATAATCGCATTTTAGATCAAGGAACAGCTTATATAACCGATGTTGGTATGACGGGCCCATATGATGGGATTATCGGTACGGATCGCGAAGCAGTCATCAAAAGATTTTTAACTCAATTACCCGTACGATTTAACGCGACAAAAGTAGGTAAAAGTCAATTGAGCGGCGTGGTGATTGATATTGATCAAAATACTGGTTTATCAAAGAAAATTGAGCGGATTTTAATTACGGATGACCAGCCTTTTTTTGAATAATACGTTAATTTTTCTTCTTGAGAACATAACAACTAGCACAGGATTTATTATCAATATTCTTTTTTTCTAAATGTAGCATAACAAAAAAACGAAAGAATATAGTAAAAGTGGTAGGAACTTATGGATCGAAAGGAGAGGTAGCAAAAGTGGATGTATTAAAAGTTTCAGCAAAATCAAACCCTAATTCAGTAGCAGGTGCATTATCAAATGTATTACGAGAAAGAGGTAGAGCAGAAATGCAAGCTGTTGGAGCCGGGGCATTAAATCAATCCATTAAAGCAATAGCAATTGCTCGAGGATTTGTCGCACCTAGTGGTGTTGATTTGATTTGTATTCCTGCGTTTACTGATATCAAGATTAATAACGAAAAGAGGACAGCGATTAAGTTAATTGTTGAACCAAGATAACCCGAATCCTTATCAGTGTGGTGGAACTCCCCCACACTGATTTATTGTGTTTTGACTAAAAAAGAAATCGTCTTTTTTAAGGGGGGTTAATCATTTGATCATTGATGCGCATTGTGATTTACTCTATAAACTATGGAGATTTAATTATGATGTCAACTGTAGCCATGAATTACAATTTGACCTTACAAAGTGGCGAATGAGTCCTGTTCGTGTCCAAGCGTTTGCTATTTTTGTTCCTGATTATGTCCGTCCAGAAGAACAATTTAATGTCGCCTTAGAAATGATCACCATTTTTTATGAAAAAATTATTCAGCCAAATCCTGATATCATTCATATTCGATCAAAACAAGATTTAGTTAATCTAAAGCCAAATCAATTAGGTGCTATACTAACGCTCGAAGGATGTCATCCAATCGGGAGTGATTTAAAGAAGTTGATTACATTAATTGACCATGGCGTTCGAATTGTCGGGTTGACTTGGAATAACGATAATGCAGTAGCTGATAGTATTGAGAGTCCTCATAATAGTGGTGTCACACCATTTGGTTATGAGGTAATTGAGCTTTTAAATGAGGCTTCAATTTGGACTGATGTGTCACACTTATCAGTACAAGGTTTTTTTGATGTGACGAAACAAGCAGATTATGTCATGGCATCGCATAGCAATGCTTTTTCAATTTGTCCACATCGGCGCAATTTGACAGATAAACAGATTAAAAGCTTAATTGAACGTAACGGCTGGATTGGGGTTACGTTTGTACCGTCATTTACGAAAAACACAAATCGAGTTGAAATCGCAGATCTAATCTTACATATTGATCATTTCATTCAGATCGGTGCAGGCGAATGTATTGGTTTTGGCTCAGATTTTGATGGCATAACAGAAACAATCATTGGCCTGGAGTCAGTAACTGAGTATTCCCATTTACAACGACAATTAATCGAACGCTATCCGAAAGGCATTGTTGATAATCTCTCATATCAAAACTTCATTAATAAATTTCCAAACTGAAATGTCATCATATTAAAGAATTTTCACTGTGAACGTGTTACACTATTGATTATAGATTTTTTCAAAAAATAATAAACAATTGTTTGAACAACATAAAATTGTTGAACTCGTTAAGGAGTGTAGAGTATGGCTCATTCTAAAGATGAAATACTTGCTAAAGTAGATGAGATTAGTGAACGTTTGGATGCATTAGAAGAAGTAGAACGTTTTAAAGCTTTGGAAACACGTCTAAATGATAATCAAAAAGTAAAAAAATTAATAGAAGATATCAAACAATTACAAAAGCAAGCAGTGAATTTACAGGCATATGGGAAAGTAAATGCTGTGAAACAAATAGATGCCCAAATCGATGAGATTCAAAGGGAAATTGACGCGATACCCATCGTAGATGAATATAAATCAGCCCAAATCATCGTCAATGATATTTTACAATCAATTATTAAAAATATTAATGATCAAGTAGGCACAAAATTTGATGTGTCTGATTAATCCTTGAAAATAAACAGACTTGAATTATTTCTAAACCTCCTAAAAATGTAGCACATATTAGGTTAATGCATAGAATGAAGCAGGTGATATGAGTCACTTCGCCTAGTGATATTGCATAAGCTACAGTATTAAGAATGGAGGTAATGAAAAGATGTCATTTCTTGATCAGGATTATCGAGAAATAATTACAAAGGCCGTCATTGGCAAAGGTCGCAAATTTAACGAGGACACTCATACTGTTACTCCAACTCATCAACCGTCAAGTATATTAGGTTGCTGGATCATTAATCACGTCTACAATGCGAAACGCAAAGGGGAAGACAAAGTAGAAGTTAATGGAAGCTATGATATTAACATATGGTATTCCTATAATGATCATACGAAAACAGAAGTAGTGACAGAACGGGTTAACTATGCTGATCTCATTGATTTATCTGTTAAAGATAAGCAAACAGTTGGTAACAAAGTGGATGTCTACGCTAAACCGCTCCAACAACCAAACTCGACTTCATGTACGATTGATAAAGCAACTAAAAAAATAAAGACAGATGTCGAGAGGGAATTTTTAATTGAAGTGATTGGCGATACAAAAGTATCCGTCCGAGTCGATCCAACAGCGACAACTAATGATAATAATGAGGAAGACTGGGTCGATCAACTGACTGATGAAGAATTAATCAACTTGGATCCAGAAACTGAAGATTAACCTTTCAAGCGTACAGGATACTGTACGCTTTTATTTTATTGATGTGTTGTCCATGTGTTATAATTAGAGGAGTGAAAAAAGTAACTAAGCCCCGTTTTCTTTCTACCAGAAACTCAACTTTTCAAAGGAGCAAAATTTGATGAGTAAATATACGCCGATGATTGAACAATATTTAAAAATAAAAGCTGAACATCAAGATAGTTTTTTATTTTTTAGGTTAGGAGACTTTTACGAATTATTTTTTGACGACGCAGTTGAAGCAGCTCGTGAACTTGAGATCACGTTAACCAGCCGTGATGGTGGTGGAGAAGACCGGATCCCGATGTGTGGTGTCCCTCATCATTCAGCAACAACTTACATAAAAAACCTTGTGGATAAAGGTTTTAAAGTAGCTATTTGTGAACAAGTAGAAGATCCGAAAGACGCGGTCGGGGTTGTAAAACGTGAAGTCGTTCAACTGATTACTCCAGGAACAGTTATGGATGGAGTGATGCTAGATGAAAAGGAAAACAACTATTTAGCTAGTTTAACAACGTTTCAATCAAATACATACACACTGATCTATCTCGATCTGTCGACTGGTGAAATGACCGGAACTGTGATCAATGGCTTTGAGCAAGTATTAAACGAGCTGTCTAATCGCCCAGTGAGGGAAGTTGTGATTACAAAAGAGTTATCAGAAGAACAGACAGCAAGTTTAAAGGATCGATTAAATTTAACGATTTCTTATAGTGAAATCGCTGATCTAAAAGAAACATACCACCACTTGATTGACGGCATTGAAGATGAAAGAATTACCACTGCTTTTAGCCAACTTATTGTATATTTAGAGAAAACACAGCAACGTTCAATTGGTCATTTAAAACCGTTGCGTCTCATTCAATTAAATCAATATTTAGGCCTCGATCGCTATTCTAAAAGAAATTTAGAATTATCAGAAACAATCATTAATAAAACAAAAGAAGGAAGCCTATTGTGGGTGCTTGATCAAACCGTTACAGCAATGGGGGCCAGACAACTTAAAAAGTGGTTAGAACGTCCAATCTTAAATAAAAGTACATTAGAAAGACGTTACCAATTTGTTGAGGGATTGTTAGCTGATTATATCAAGCGAGAAGATTTAAGAGAACATTTAAAATCAATCTATGATTTAGAAAGGCTCTCTGGTCGAGTAGCTTTTGGAAACGTAAATGCCCGAGATTTAATTCAGTTGAAGTTGTCCTTAGCTAAAGTACCCCAGTTAAAAGAGATTTTAGGCACTTTTGAGGAATCAGAATTAGTTCAATTAGGAAATGCACTCGATCCCTTAGCTGACTTGCACGAGTTGCTTGAGACTACTTTAACAGAAGATCCACCAATGACGATAAAAGAAGGCAATATCATTCGTGATGGTGCCAATGAGGAACTAGACCTTTACCGTGATGCTTCAAGGAATGGTAAGCAGTGGATTACTGAATTTGAACAACAAGAAAAAGAAGCGACTGGCATTAGGTCACTTAAAGTTGGTTACAATCGTATTTTTGGATATTATATAGAAATTACAAAAGCCAATCTTCATCTATTACCTGAAGGAAAGTATGAACGAAAACAAACCCTTTCAAATGCAGAACGTTATATCACTCCTGAATTAAAAGAGAAAGAGAATTTAATTTTAACTGCTGAAGAGAAAAGCATTGAACTCGAATATCAATTATTTCTTGAACTCAGAGAACAGGTTTTAAGTTATATTGAGCGATTACAACAATTAGCAGAACAGATTAGCCAATTAGATGTCCTCCAAAGCTTTGCAACAATTAGTGACAGGCAAGGCTATGTGAAGCCTGAGCTAGTGACTGATGGGGAAGTCAATATTCAAAAAGGCCGGCATCCAGTCGTCGAAAAAGTAATGAATGATTCGATGTATGTACCTAATGATGTGAAATTGGATCAAGATAATCAAATCTTGCTTGTAACTGGCCCTAATATGTCAGGGAAAAGTACGTACATGAGACAAGTTGCTTTAATTGTGATCATGGCACAAATCGGTTGCTATGTACCTGCTGAAAAAGCTAGATTACCGATTTTTGATCACATATTCACTCGAATAGGTGCATCAGACGATCTTGTCGGTGGTCAGAGTACGTTTATGGTTGAAATGCTAGAGGCAAAACATGCTTTAACAAATGCAACGGAAAACAGCTTGATTTTATTAGATGAAATCGGTCGTGGGACAAGTACTTATGATGGGATGGCACTTGCCCAAGCGATCATTGAATATGTCCATAATGAAGTAGGAGCTAAGACCTTATTTTCGACACACTATCATGAATTAACCAGTCTATCTACTGATTTGTCACGTTTGACAAATATTCATGTTAGAGCTGAAGAATATCAAGGACGTGTTGTTTTTCTCCATCAAGTGAAAGAAGGGCCTGCAGATAAAAGTTATGGAATTCACGTAGCTAAATTGGCTGAATTACCTCAATCATTAATTGAACGCGCGACAGTTATTCTTGATCAACTCGAAAGAAAAGCAACTGCTGAAGATAAAAGTAAAATGAAGATAGATAAAGCGGATCAGTTAAGTTTTTTCATTGGTGAATCTAGTGAGGATAGTGCAGCAACTGATCGTTCGGCTATTGAACAAAAAATAGCAGCACTTAATTTAATGGAATTGACTCCAATCGAAGCGATGAATGAACTCTATCGTCTCCAACTAGAAATTAAAAAGGAGGGTTAGACCATGAGAATACAGACAATGCCCGATCTATTAGCGAATAAAATTGCAGCCGGTGAGGTCGTTGAGCGTCCTGCCTCCGTGGTAAAAGAACTAGTTGAAAATAGTATTGATGCCATGAGTACAGTCATTAAAGTAGAGATAGAAGAAGCGGGCTTACGCAAAATAAAGGTCACCGATAATGGTTCAGG
>Ga0209487_1001853_pt1 | contig 17520 bp, 10 predicted proteins | sample Poulit2012_FD_187524 | JGI IMG/M metagenome (GOLD analysis project Ga0209487, IMG submission 187524) | Agricultural soil microbial communities from Georgia to study Nitrogen management - Poultry litter 2012 (SPAdes) (version 2) | ecosystem: Environmental > Terrestrial > Soil > Agricultural land...
CTTATTAGCCTTCGAGGCAACTAAACCAGCGGTCGACCCGTCCGGATTCCACGATAAGCGCAACATGCATGCTTCAGGGTGACGGGGAGACCCCCGGAAAACCCCATTCGAAATGAAGCAGCAGCTTAAGAACCGAACGTTTAGTCCCGACCGACAGGTCTCCTTTTCCGCGGCAACGCTAACGCCGCTCGCCGGACTCAATACGTCCGACGTCGGCGTGTGCACCATCGACGCCGACGGATCCGCCAGTTGCGAAGCACCCGCTTCGCCGCAATCCCAGTCTTCTCAATCGGGCGCCAAGGCGGCTTCCGATTGTCGTTCCTGACCCTGTAACCACGTTACCCATGGCCATCACAGCCGGCACGACAAAGCAGCAGGTACACGCCCCCGTGCACGACGTACCGAACAAAGGCGAATTACTTTCCGGAGCGGGTATTCTCGTCCGCTCGCTCGAAGCTGAAGGCGTCGAAGTTGTCTTCGGTCACCCGGGCGGCGCCGTCATCAAGGTTTACGACGAAATGGCACGGCTCCAGCCGTCGTTCCGGCACGTCCTCGTCCGCCACGAGCAGGGCGGCACCCACGCCGCCGAAGGCTACGCCAAGGCAACGGGCAAAGTCGGAACCGTCCTCGTTACCAGCGGTCCGGGTGCCACGAACACCGTCACCGGTATCGCCGACGCGTACATGGACTCCGTGCCGATCGTCGTATTGACCGGACAGGTGCCGCTCCCGCTCATCGGTAATGACGCCTTCCAGGAGTGCGACATCATCGGCATCACGCGGAGCATCACCAAGCACAGCTTCCTGGTGCGTGATGTGCGCGACCTCGCCTCGACGATCCGGGCCGCGTATCATATTGCCCGCACCGGCCGTCCCGGTCCTGTCGTCGTTGACCTGCCGAAGGACATTCTCGCCGCCGAGACGATGTTCGATTATCCGACCACCGTCTCGCTGCCGGGCTACCGTCTGCCCGAGCCACCGAAGAAAGAGTCGGTCCAGAAAGCGGCGCAGATGATCAACTCGGCCAAGCAGCCGCTGTTTTACGTCGGCGGAGGCACCATCAGCTCGGGTGGGTCGGAGCTCCTGACCAAGGCCGCGCGTCATGCGGGCATCCCCGTGACAACGACCTTGCACGGACTCGGCGCCTTCCCCGAAAACGACGACCTGTCGGTGGGGATGCTCGGGATGCACGGCACGTGGTACGCCAATCAGGCCGTCCAGAACTGCGACGTGCTCATCGCCGTGGGAGCACGCTTCGACGACCGCGTGACGGGCAAGCTCGACGATTGGGCACCGAACGCGCGCGTCATCCATATCGATATCGACGCCTCCTGCATCTCAAAGAACGTCTGGGCCGACTGCGCCATCGTCGCCGACGTGAAGGAAGCACTGACGGAGCTCGTGCCGCTGCTTAAACCGCTCGACACCGAAGCGTGGCTCGAGCGCATCGCCGCCTGGAAGGCGGAATGCCCGCTTGTTTACAAGAACAGCGACGGACGTCTGCGCCCGCAGTTCGTGTTGCAGAAATTGCGCGAGAAGACGCAGGGCGATGCCGTCGTGGTGACCGACGTCGGCCAGAATCAGATGTTCTCGGCGCAGTACCTCGACTACGTTTACCCTCGCACGCACATCACCTCGGGCGGTCTCGGCACGATGGGCTTTTCATTGCCGGCCGCCATGGGTGCCGCCTTCGGCGTGAAGGACCGACCCGTCATCACGATTAGCGGCGATGGCGGATTTGTGATGAACGCACAGGAGTTGAGCGTAGCCGCCGCGGCCAAGCTTCCGCTGAAGATTGTCGTCCTGAACAACAACTTCCTTGGGATGGTGCGGCAGTGGCAGGAGCTGTTCCACGACGCCCGCTTCAGCCAGACCGACCTGACCGATACGAATCCGGACTTTGTAAAACTGGCCGAGGCGAATAACTGCGTGGGCCTGCGCGCGGAGACGCCGGAGGAGGTGCAGGATGTTATCGATGCCGCATGGGAAATCAACGACCGGCCGGTCCTGATGGAATTCCGCGTCATCAGAGAGGAAATGGTCTTCCCGATGGTGCCGGCCGGTGCCGCAACGGGCGAAATGATCACGCGGCATCCGTCGCAGAAAGACGACTGAGGTAAACATGGAACTCAAGCTTACGCCGCAGCAGATCATCCGCCGCAAGGCCGCCGGGCAGCCGATCGGCCCTGAGGATGTACAGACGAACAAACGCCACGTCATCACCATCCGCCTCGAGAATACGATCGGCGCGCTGAACCGCGTCATCAACATGTTTTCGGCACGCGGCTTCAACCTCGAGAGTGTGGTCGTGGGCGAGACGAGCGACAAGTCGATCTCGCGCATGACGATCGTTACCACGGGTGACAACCGCATTATCAAGCAGGTCAACCGCCAGCTCGATCGCCTGATCGACGTGCTCGAAGTCGATGACGTGACGGAGACCGACCACGTTGAACGCGAACTGTGCCTGCTCCGCGCACACTACACACCCGAAACGCGCTCCGAAATCCTCGACACGCTGCAGATTTTCCGTGGTAAGGTGGTCGACATCACGCGCGACACCATGACCTATGAGCTGACCGGGCCTTCGGCCAAAATCGACGCCTTCGTCGAGCTCATCAGGCCGCACGGCATCATCGAAGTGGCGCGCAGCGGACGCATCGCGCTCAGACGATCGGTCGACGCCGAGCGGCTCGCGCCGCATCAGGACAACTGAGCCTACGCTTTCACCACAAGTTTTAGATCAACACCCTTCCCTGTTTGCATCCAATGAAGATCCACTACAAGGCCGACGAAGGCCTCATCCGTTCGAAGAAGGTCGCCGTCATCGGCTACGGTAGTCAGGGCCACGCGCACGCGCTCAACCTTAAGGACAGCGGCGTTGACGTCGTCGTCGGGCTCCGCCCGGGCTCGAGCTCCGAGGCCGATGCCAAGGCGAAAGGCCTCACCGTTGCGTCCGTGGAGGAGGCCACGGCCGCCGCGAACGTGGTCATGATCCTGATCCCTGATCAGTTTCAAAAGAGGGTTTACGAAGCACAGGTGGCACCCAACCTCAAGCCGGGAGATGCGCTGGGCTTCGGTCACGGATTCAACGTCCACTACGGCCAGATCGTGCCGCCCGAGGGCGTCGACGTATTCATGGTCGCGCCGAAGTCGCCGGGCCACCTGGTACGGCGGGTTTACGAGGAAGGCGCAGGCGTGCCTTGTCTCGCGGCCGTTGCTCAGGACGCCACAGGCGGTGCGCTCGACCTGGCACTGAGCTACGCGTCGGCCATCGGCGGCATGCACGCCGGCGTCATCGAGACCACGTTCCGCGACGAGACCGAGACCGACCTCTTTGGTGAGCAGGCCGTGCTTTGCGGCGGTGCCGAAGCCCTTGTTCAGGCGGGCTTCGAAACACTTACCGAAGCCGGTTATCCGGCCGAGCTGGCGTATTTCGAGTGCCTGCACGAGCTCAAGCTGATCGTCGACCTGATGTACGAGGGCGGACTCGAGTACATGAACTACTCGATCAGCGATACGGCCGAGTACGGCAACTACAGCCGCGGCCCGCGCGTGATCGGGCCCGAGGTGAAGCAGCGGATGCAGGAGATCCTCGGCGAGATCCAGTCGGGCGAGTTTGCACGCGAGTTTGTGAAGGTGGCCGAAGACGGCAAGACGCTGCCCGAGCTGCGCAAGAAGTCGCGTGAGCATCCGATCGAGGTCATCGGCAAGAAACTGCGCGACATGATGCCGTGGCTGAAGGGAAAGAAAAACGGCGTCGCCGCGGCTTGAGCCGTTCACGATTCCACACGATGTGCACGTTTTAATTCGATGGGAATGTCGGAGCAGATTGAACAAACCACACTGCGGATCGCGAGCCTGCCGGGCGACGGTATCGGGCCGGAGGTCAACGCCGAGGCGCTGAAAGTATTGAGCGCGGCGGTGGAGGCTGAGGGCGTGAAGCTCGACGTCGCCGAGCAGCTTATCGGCGGGATCGCCATCGACGCCACGGGCAGTCCGCTGCCGGAGCGAACGCTCGACGCCGTCAGGAGCGCCGACGCCGTCTTGCTTGGTGCCGTTGGCGGGCCGAAGTGGGACGACTCGGAGGTGCGGCCTGAAGCCGGGCTTCTCGCATTGCGCCGCGAGCTGGGCGTCTTCGCCAACCTTCGCCCCGTGGCTGTGCCCGCAGGAGCGGAAGGTGCGTCGCCCCTGCGGCCGGGCGTCGTGGCCGGGACCGACATGCTCATCGTTCGGGAACTGACCGGCGGCATTTACTTCGGCGAGCCGGCCGGTATCAGCGAAGAGACCGGCGTCCGCACCGGCATCAACACCATGCGCTACGATGAGGAGGAGATCCGACGCGTGGCGCGGGTAGCGTTCCGGCAGGCGGAGCAGCGCCGCGGCCACGTGACATCGGTCGACAAAGCCAACGTCCTCGCGGTGTCACGCCTCTGGCGCGAAGTGGTCACCGCCGTTCACGCTGACGAGTTTCCCCACGTCGCACTCGAGCATCTGTATGTCGACAACGCGGCGATGCAGCTCGTGCGGCGTCCAACCGATTTCGATGTCGTCGTAACAGGCAATCTGTTCGGCGATATCCTGTCCGACCTCGCCGCTACGCTCCCCGGCTCGCTCGGCATGTTGCCTTCAGCGAGTGTCGGCGGTCGGGCAGGACTTTTTGAGCCCGTTCACGGTAGCGCGCCCGACATCGCGGGGAGCGGACGTGCCAACCCGTGTGCGGCAATTCTTTCGGCGGCGATGCTGCTTGACGACATCGGTCGTCCGCAGCTGGGCAACGTCGTCAGGGAAAGTGTGGCATCCGTCCTCGCGGAAGGGCTGAGCACGCCGGACGTCGGCGGTAAGCTGACGACGTCCGAGCTTGGCGATGCTATTGCCGAGCGCGTGATCGCCCGTCTTTCAGAGGTGGCGGCATGAGACTGAATGGAGTAAGGAAAAAGGGATTTCGACTTATGAGGCGTCCGTAGCCGGTGGGATGACCGTCGGCCGCGGACGCGCCTTGACCTCTGATTCCTTTCCGTCAGAAAACACCGTAACTGATGACCACCCAGAAACATCCACTGATACTTTTCGACACGACGCTGCGCGATGGTGAGCAGGCGCCGGGCGCAGCGATGTCGGTGAGCGACAAAGTCGACATCGCGATAGCCCTGGCTAACGCGGGTGTCGATGTAATCGAGGCGGGATTCCCGGCCTCGTCACCGGTGCAGTTCGAGGCGGTCCGCCGTATCTCGGAGCGCGTCGACAACGCCGTAGTCTGTGCGCTGGCCCGTGCCGTCGAGGGAGACATCCGCTCGGCCGGCGAGGCGTTGGCGTCGGCAAAGAAGCGTCGTATCCACACCTTCATCGCCACCAGCGACATCCACATCGATGCCAAGTTCGGCGACGATCGCTACGGTAAGTCCCTCGCGGATAAGCGCAAGAAGATCATCGAACTGGCCGTCTCCGCGGTGAAGCAGGCACGCCGGTATACCGACGACGTCGAATTCAGCGCCGAAGACGCCGGCCGAACCGATCCCGCGTATCTGTGTGAGGTCGTGAAGGCGGCTGTTGCGGCCGGTGCAACCACCATCAACATCCCGGACACCACAGGCTATTGCACGCCCGAGGAGTACGCGAGCCTCTTCCGCGCCGTGCGCGAATGTCTCGACGATCCGGATGCGGTCATCCTGTCGGCACACTGCCACGACGACCTCGGCCTCGCCGTCGCTAACTCGCTGGCCGCCGTTAAAGCGGGTGCGCGCCAGGTCGAGTGCGCGATCAACGGCATCGGAGAGCGCGCCGGCAATGCATCGCTCGAGGAGATCATGATGGCCGTGAAAGTGCGGGAGGACCAGTACGACGTCCGCGTGACGGCCGACACCCGCAAGCTCACAAAGCTCAGCCGTATGGTGTCACTGGCAACCGGTTTCTCGGTGCCGCCCAACAAGGCAATCGTCGGCAAGAATGCGTTCAGCCACGAGGCAGGCATCCATCAGCATGGTGTTCTGAAGCGCGCGGATACGTATGAGATCATGCGCCCCGAAGACGTCGGCCAGGACGCCTCGCATCAGATCCGCCTGGGCCGCCACTCCGGCCGCCATGGGTTCTTCGGCAGGTTGCAGCAGCTCGGCTTCGATATCCCCGAAGAAGAGAGAGATGCACTGTTCGCACGCTTCTCGGATCTGGCCGACCGTAAGCGCGAGGTCTTCGACGACGACCTCAAGAACCTCGTCCTCCATCGTCACGATGAGACGGAAAAGGTACATTTCAGACTGAACCACATGGCGGTGGCGGTCAACTCTGCCCGCGAGCCCGAGGCCGAGGTCGACATCATCTACGCAAAGTCGGGCGCGACCATGCTCGGCAAAGCGACCGGCGACGGGCCGGTCGATGCGCTTTACCGGGCCATCAACGAAGCCATCGGAGACACGCATGAGCTGGCCAACTACTCGATCCGTTCGGTATCGGAAGGAGCGGACGCCGTCGGCGAAGTGACGGTGCTACTCGGCCACGCCGGTGCGTTCTTCCGCGGCACGGCGCAGAATACAGACGTATTGACGGCCTCAGCATCGGCTTATATCGATGCGCTCAATCAGCTCGAAGCGTACCGCGAAGACGAAGAGAGCCGCAAGTTCGTCGGCCACGGCATCATGAACTCATTTAACGGCTTTATCGCCTGACTATATCCATGACACTGACAGAGAAGATTCTGGCCCGCCACGCCGGCCGCGACCGCGTCACTCCCGGCGACAACGTATGGGTTGACGTCGACACGCTCATGACGCACGACGTCTGTGGACCGCCGACGATCGACATCTTCAAGCGTGAGTTCGGCGCCAACGCACGCGTGTGGGACCGCGACAGGCTCGTGGTCATCCCCGACCACTACATCTTTACGAAGAACCACCACGCCAATCGAAATGTGGAGATCCTCCGTGAGTTTGCGGCGGAGCAGGACCTCCCTCACTACTTCGACGTGGGCACCGATCGCTATAAAGGCGTCTGCCACATGGCGCTTGCGGAAGAAGGTTTCAACCGCCCCGGCACGGTTCTCTTCGGCACCGACAGCCACTCGTGCACCTCGGGTGCGTTCGGCATGTTCTCCACGGGAGTGGGGAACACCGACGCCGCGCTCATCATGGGCACCGGTAAGATCTGGGTGAGGGTGCCCGAGACGATGAAGTTCACCTTTGAAGGGGAGCTCCCGCCGTACCTGATGGCGAAGGACCTCATCCTGATGGTGATTGGCGATATCGGCTGCGACGGCGGCACGTACCGCGCGCTCGAGTTCGACGGACAGGCCGTCTACAACCTCTCGATCGAAGAGCGGATGACGCTCACGAACATGGCGATCGAGGCCGGCGGAAAGAACGGAATCATCGCGCCGGACCAGAAGACGTTTGACTATGTCGATGCCCGCACGAACGTGCCGTATGAGGCCGTCTATGCCGACGACACCGCCCGCTACCACTCGCACCGCGTTTACGACGTGTCGAAAATGGAGCCGGTCGTGGCCAAACCGCACAGCCCGGATAACCGCGCGACGGTGAGCGAGGTCGAAGGCACGAAGCTCGACCGCGCCTACATCGGAAGCTGTACCGGCGGTAAGCTCGAAGACTTTATCGCTGCTGCCCGCGTGATCAAAGGCAATGAGGTGAAGGTCGACACGTACATCGTGCCGGCAACGACGCAGATCGGGCGCGAGATGCACACGACGATGATTGACGGCGTGAGCGTGCATCAGATTTTTGAGGATGCAGGCTGCCTGATGGGCCGCGCGAGCTGCGCCGCATGCCTGGGCGGACCGTCGGATACGTTCGGCCGGACGCACGGCGATGAAGTCGTCATCTCGTCGACCAACCGCAACTTCCCCGGACGCATGGGCTCGAAGCAGGCGTCGGTCTACCTCGCCTCGCCGCTTACCGTCGCCGCATCGGCCATCACCGGCCGCATCACGGACCCGCGCGAGGTGCTGGTTTGAACGCGTGCCACGTCGGCGCTACCGTGCATAACATTGACATCTGACATACCCATGGAAAAAATCATTCGAGGAAAGGCCTACGTGTTGGGGGATGCGATCGACACCGATCAGATCATCCCGGCCGAACATCTGGTCTACAGCCTCACCAAGCCCGATGAGAAACGCCTGTACGGCCGATATGCGCTGAGCGGCGTACCTGTGGAAGGACAGGGACTGCCGCACGGCAACATCCCGTTTACGCAGCCCGACGCGTACACGAGCGAGTTCAAGATCATCATCGGCGGCGGCAACTTCGGTTGCGGCTCGTCGCGTGAGCATGCTCCGTTCGCGCTTCAGGAAGCCGGTTGCGCGGCCGTCGTCGCCGAGAGCTACGCGCGGATCTTCTACCGCAACGCCGTCGACGGCGGCTTTGTGGCACCGTTTGAATCGCTCGAGCGCCTGGTCGACCGCATCGATACCGGCGATGAACTCGAGATCGACACCACCGTCGGCCGACTCACCAATATCACGAAAGGAGAGGAGCATCTGCTTCGCCCGCTGGGCGACGTGGCCGACATCCTCGACGCCGGCAGCGTGTTTGAATACGCCCGCCGCGCCGGTCTTATGCCTGCCTGACCCGATCCGTGGAGCCTCCGCGCTCTATCAATCTGCTGAGACATGAAAACGCAACTTCCCAACTCAATCGAGCTCTTCGATACCACGCTGCGCGACGGTACGCAGGGTGAACACGTCAACCTGTCGGCGAAGGATAAAATCCGAATCGCTCAACGGCTCGATGCATTTGGGATTGATGTGATTGAGGGCGGATGGCCCGGCTCGAACCCGACCGACATGGAGTTCTTCGAGCGGGCGCGGGATGTGGAATGGAAGCACGCCAAAATCTGCGCCTTCGGCTCCACGCGCCGCGCCGGCAATGCGCCCGAGGACGATCCGAACCTGCAGGCGATGCTTCAGGCGGGGACGTCGGTCGTGGCGATGTTCGGCAAGAGCTGGACGCTCCACGCGGAGGTCGCGCTTGGCGTGACGCGCGATGAAAACCTGGAGCTTATCGCCTCGTCGGTAGCTTATATGAAGGATGCCGGGCGGCGCGTGATCTACGATGCCGAGCATTTCTTCGACGGCTTTGCCGACGATCCGGGCTACGCGATGGCGGCGATCAAGACCGCGAAGGAAGCCGGCGCCGACGTCATCGTGCTGTGCGATACGAACGGCGGCACGCTTCCGCACCAGGTGTACGAAGTCGTCCAGACCGTGCGCCGGCAGATCGACGGCACGCTGGGCATCCACGCCCACAACGATAGCGGGTGCGCGATATCCAACAGTATCGACGCGGTTCGCGCCGGTGTGCGGCATGTTCAGGGCACCATCAACGGCCTGGGCGAACGCTGCGGCAACGCGGATCTGACGGGTATCATCCCGGGACTTCAGTTGAAGCTCGGCTACAACTGCGTCGAGCCCGAGCAGCTCGGCCATCTTGCCGATGTCTCGCGTTTCGTAGACGAAGTGGCCAACCTCGACCCCGTCGACAGCCGCCCTTACGTCGGCCGCAGCGCCTTCGCTCACAAAGGCGGCGTGCACGTCTCCGCCGTCATGAAGCTCCCGCGCGCGTACGAGCATCTCGAGCCCGAGACGGTCGGCAACAAGCGGCGTGTGCTCATTTCCGACCTGTCGGGGCAGAGCAACGTCCGCTACAAGGCGAAGGAGCTGGGCATCAACCTTGATGAGGCAACCGTTGCGCGCCGCGCCGTCGAGCGTCTCAAGCAGCTCGAGCACAGCGGGTACTCCTTCGAGGCCGCCGAAGCATCATTCGAGTTGCTCGTGCGCGACATCCAGGAAGATCCCGTCGACTATTTCGAGATGGAGCGCTTCAACGTGCACAGCCACGGCAACGGCGGCAGCGACACCTACGACCAGGCGACGATCGTTGTGCGTGTGGGATCGCAGCGCGAGCTCGTCGCCGCCGAGGGCAAGGGGCCCGTCGATGCGCTGTCGAAGGCGCTGCACACCGCGTTGTGCAAGTTTTACGACGGCCTGTCCGACGTCCGCCTATCCGACTACAAGGTGCGCGTCGTCACCCCTGATGAGGGCACCGAGGCGACCGTGCGCGTGCTCGTCGAACACCGCGCCGATGGCAAAGCCTGGCACACGATCGGCGTCTCGAGCAACATCCTCGAAGCCAGCGCAACGGCCCTTACCGACGGCCTCCGCTATTTCCTGCTGACATCGGGTACGCCTCCAAGCGAGGCCGTATCGCCCACCGACGAAGTGCCCGCTTCGCAACCCGTCACGTAGAAAACCAAAGCTACATGGCGCTTGCCACCCGGGTCCTCCCCACCACACCTGAATGACCACACACTGGAGGTACCTATGAAAGCTGAACTCCGCACCCACGGACTCTATGACCCCCGTTTCGAGCACGACGCCTGCGGAGTCGGCTTCATATGTAATATCAAGGGTGACCCCTTACACGACATTGTTCGAAAGGGGATCGAGATCCTGATCAATCTCGAGCACCGCGGTGCGTGTGGATGCGACGAAAACACGGGCGACGGCGCGGGCATCCTCATCCAACTCCCCGACAGATTTCTGCGGGCGAAGTGTGATGAGCTTGGGATCCAGCTACCCGCCCTCGGCGCATACGGCGTGGGCATGCTGTTCCTCCCGCAAGATGAGGACGCGCGGCTGACCTGCATGCGTCTCATTGAGGATATCGTCGGCGAAGAAGGGCAGAAGCTGCTGGGTTGGCGCAAAGTGCCGACCAATCATGACGGCCTCGGGCCTGCGGCCAAATCCGTCGAGCCGGCGATCTGGCAGGTGTTCATTGCGCCGGGGGCCTCGACAGCTCAACTCGATGCGTTTGAGCGCAAGCTGTTCGTGATTCGTAAGGTCGCCGAGCATCGCATAGCCTCGCTCGAACTCACGCAGAAAGACTACTTCTACGTAGCCAGTCTGTCGAGCCGGACGATGGTGTACAAGGGGATGCTGACGGTGGAGCAGGTGCCGAAATACTTCCCCGATCTATCCGATGAGCGGATGGAGAGCGCCCTCGCGATGGTCCACTCGCGCTTCAGCACGAACACGTTTCCCATGTGGGCGCTGGCGCAGCCCTTCCGGTTCATCTCGCACAACGGTGAAATCAACACCGTACGGGGCAATGCCAACGGCATGACAACCCGCCAGTCGCTCTTCGAGTCAAAGCTGTTCGGCGACGACATGGCGAAGCTCCTGCCGATCCTGACCGAGGGCGCCAGCGATTCTGCAACGCTCGACAATGCCGTCGAACTGCTGAATCTGGGCGGACGATCGCTGCCGCACGCGGTGATGATGCTCATCCCCGAAGCGTGGGAGCGACATGAAGACATGGACGACGATCGGCGCGCCTTCTTCGAGTACCATAGTTGCCTGATGGAGGCATGGGACGGCCCGGCGACGCTGCCCTTCACCGATGGCCGGTACATCGGCGCCGTGCTCGACCGCAACGGGCTGCGTCCGTCCCGCTACACGATCACGAAAGATGGACTCTGTGTGCTGGCATCGGAAACCGGCGTCCTCGACATCGACCCGGCGAACATCGTCGAGAAAGGTCGCCTGGAGCCGGGCCGGATGTTTCTGATCGACCTGTTGGAAGGCCGTGTAGTCAGTGACGCGGAGATCAAGCGACAGCTCAGCCGGCGCCGGCCGTATCGCGAGTGGCTCGACGAGAATCTGACACACCTGAGCGAACTGGCACCGGCCCCGGAAATGACGCCGAAAGGTGACGTTGAGCTCGAGCGGCTTCAGCAGATGTTCGGATACTCGCTCGAGGAAATCCGGCTGCTGCTCGAACCCATGGCCGAGACGGGCACCGAAGCCATCGGGTCGATGGGCAACGATACGCCGCTTGCGGCGCTGTCGGACAAGCCGCGCCTCTTGTACGATTACTTCCGGCAGCTCTTCGCGCAGGTCACCAATCCGCCGCTCGATGCGATCCGCGAGGAGCTGGTGACATCGCTCTTCAGCAATCTCGGCGCCGAGCGCAATCTGCTCGACGAGACGCCGCTGCACTGCCGGCAGCTACGGCTCGACCAGCCCATCATCACCGAAGAAGAGCTGGAGCGGATCCGGACCAACGACGATCCGCACCTGAAGACGATCACGCTCGACGCGACGTACGATGCCGATCGGGGCGCCGACGGGCTAACGGAATCGCTCGGTCGTCTCTTTAGCGATGCGTCTCGGGCGATCGATGACGGCTACTCGATCCTCGTCATTTCCGATCGAGGAGCCGGGCAGGGGAAGATCCCTGTGCCGATGCTACTCGCCACCGCGGGCGTTCATCATCACCTCAACCGCGAGCGCAAACGGACGCGCTGCGGCATCATCGTCGAGAGCGGCGAGCCTCGCGAGGTGCATCATCATTGTGTACTCATCGGATACGGGGCGGGCGCAATTTGTCCGTACGTGGCGCTTGAGACCGTTCGGCACGCGGCAGCGTCGGGCGAGATATCTGTCTCGGCGAAAGATGCCGAGAGGCGGTACGTAAAGGCCGCAGCAAAGGGCATCCTGAAGGTGATGTCGAAGATGGGGATCTCGACGCTGCACAGCTATCGTGGTGCGCAGATCTTCGAGGCGGTCGGCCTGGCGGATGACGTCGTAGAACGGTACTTCACCGGAACGCCGTCGCGCATCAAGGGCATCGGGCTGGATGTGATCGCGGAGGAAGCCCGGTTACGACATGCGCGGGCTTATCCTGCGGTGCATGTCAATTACAAACTCGGGCTCGACACGGGCGGGCGCCTGCAGTGGCGCCGCGATGGTGAGCATCACCTGTTTAATCCGATGACGATCGCGCGCCTGCAACAGTCGGCACAGCAGCGCGATCCGAAATCCTACGCCGAGTACGCGCAGCTCATCAACGACCAGACGAAGCGCCTCGGCACACTCCGCGGCATGCTCGATTTCAATCGCTTGCGCGACCCCGTGCCGATCGATGACGTCGAACCCTGGACGGACATCGTGAAGCGATTCAAGACGGGCGCGATGTCGTATGGGTCGATCAGCAAGGAGGCCCACGAGACGCTGGCCGTTGCGATGAACCAGCTCGGCGGCAAGAGCAACACGGGCGAAGGCGGCGAGGACCCCGAGCGGTATGCGCAGGAGAGCGTCAAGCGGAGCCGTATCAAGCAGGTGGCATCCGGCCGGTTCGGTGTGACCATCAGCTATCTGGCGAGCGCCGACGAGATTCAGATCAAGATGGCACAGGGCGCCAAGCCGGGTGAAGGCGGCCAGCTTCCGGGCGAGAAGGTGTACCCGTGGATCGCAAAGACGCGGCATTCGACGCCGTATGTGGGGCTCATCTCACCGCCGCCGCACCACGACATTTATTCGATCGAAGATCTGGCGCAGCTCATCCACGATCTCAAGAACGCAAACAAAGACGCCCGTATAACCGTCAAGCTGGTGTCGGAAGTAGGTGTCGGCACCGTTGCGGCGGGCGTGGCAAAGGGCAAGGCGGATGTGGTGTTGATCAGCGGCCACGACGGTGGGACGGGCGCCTCACCCCAGACGTCCATCGCCCATGCCGGGCTCCCGTGGGAGCTCGGTCTCGCCGAGGCGCACCAGACACTCATGCGGAACGGCCTCCGCAGCCGTATCCGCGTCGAGTGCGACGGCCAGCTCAAGACCGGCCGCGACGTCGCCATCGCCGCGCTGCTGGGCGCCGACGAGTTCGGCTTTGCGACCGCCCCGCTCGTGGCAATGGGCTGCATCATGATGCGGAAGTGCCACCTGAACACGTGCCCTGTCGGCATCGCCACGCAGGATCCTGATCTGCGGGCCAGGTTCTTCGGCAAGCCCGAGCACGTCATCAACTATCTCTACTTCGTGGCTGAAGAGCTGCGCTCGATCATGGCCGAGCTCGGCTTCCGCACGCTCGATGAGATGGTCGGAGCGGTCGAGCATCTGAAAGTCCGTAGCAACATAGACCACTGGAAAGCGCGTCATCTCGACCTCTCACCGATCCTCACGCGGCCGGACATCCCCCATGAACTCCAGCCGTTCCAGACATCGGATCAGGATCACGGACTTGACGCGGCGCTCGACCACATCCTCATCAAGCAATGCGCGCCTGCGCTCGAGCACCGGCTGCCGGTCTCGCTCGACGTCCCGCTGAAGAACGTCAACCGCACGGTCGGCACGATGCTCAGTGGCGAGATAGCCAGGCGCTACGGCGACGCCGGCCTCCCGCAGAACACGATCACGCTGAACTGCACAGGATCGGCCGGGCAAAGCTTCATGGCGTTCGGCGCACCGGGAATGGTGGTCCGCCTCGAAGGCGACGCCAACGATTACGTAGGCAAGGGCCTCTCAGGCGCGCGCCTGATCATCACGCCGCCGAAGAACGCATTGTTCGTTGCCGAGGAGAACATCCTGATCGGCAATGTGGCGATGTACGGCGCAACGAGCGGCGAAGTGTATGTACGCGGCCGCGCCGGCGAGCGCTTCTGCGTGCGCAACAGCGGCGTTCGCGCCGTCGTCGAAGGCGTTGGCGACCATGGCTGCGAGTACATGACCGGCGGCCGTGTCGTGGTGCTGGGTTCGACCGGCCGCAATTTCGCCGCCGGCATGAGCGGCGGCATCGCTTACGTGTACGACGCAGCAGGCGCGTTCCGCGGTGGACGCTGCAACACCGAGATGGTCGACCTGCTCCACGTGACTTCCGCCGATGAAGTTGCCGAGCTGGTTTCGATGATCGCGTCGCACTACGAGTACACGGGCAGTGCCGTCGCCGGGCGGATCCTGGAGAATCTCGACACTGAGCTGGCGCGCTTCGTCAAGGTGATGCCCGTCGAATACCGCAAAGCACTGCAGCGCATCGAGCGTGAGACGATCGACGACGAAGCTTTCGGTTCGACGCCGCTCGCAGCCTGAGAATCCATCCCCTTCCCAGAGAACGTTCACCGACATCCTTCCCACTAAACACTCCTTAGATGGGTAAAGTAACCGGATTCATCGAGTACCCGCGCGAGCTGCCGCCGAGACGGCCCGTTGCCGACCGCCTCCGCGACTATCGAGAGGTGTACCAGCCTTTCGAACAGCGGAAACTGACGAACCAGGCGGCGCGCTGCATGGACTGCGGCGTCCCGTTTTGCCAGGCAGGTTGCCCGCTCGGCAACATCATTCCTGATTGGAATGACCTCGTCTACCATGGCAAGTGGCGCGAGGCATACGAGCGTCTTCGTGCGACAAATAATTTCCCGGAGTTTACCGGACGTATCTGTCCGGCACCGTGCGAATCGGCCTGTGTGCTCGGCCTCGTCGATGCCCCGGTTACGATCGAGCAGATCGAGCAAGAGATTATCGAGGAAGCGTGGCGGCAAGGGTGGGTTCGGCCGCAGCCTCCGGCTGTGCGCACAGGGCGCCGCGTGGCGGTGATCGGTTCGGGGCCGGCCGGACTAGCATGTGCCGACCAGTTGAACCAGGCCGGCCATTCCGTGACGGTATTTGAGCGGACGAGCCGCATCGGCGGACTCCTGCGTTACGGCATCCCCGATTTCAAGCTCGAGAAGCGTGTGGTGGATCGACGCGTGGACCTGTTGAGGGATGAAGGGATCGAGTTCGTCGTGAATGCGGAGGTTGGAAAATCAGTGCCGCTCAGTTCGCTCGATGATTTTGACGTGGTCGCGATTTGCATCGGTGCGACGAAGCCGCGTGATCTCATTATTCCAGGGCGTGACCTGGCGGGTATCCACTTCGCGTGGGATTACCTCTGGCAGCAGAACCGCCGCGTGGCCGGTGACGACATCGAGGCTGAGGGCGTTGAGTCGATCGTTGCACGCGACAAGCATGTGATCGTCATTGGCGGCGGCGATACGGGAAGCGACTGCGTAGGCACGGCCAATCGCCAGGGAGCGCGTTCGGTTACGCAATTCGAGTTGCTGCCGACTCCGCCGAGGCAACGACCCGCGCATCAGCCGTGGCCGTTCATGCCGATGCTTTTTTCGACCACGTCATCTCACGAAGAAGGAGGCGAGCGTCACTGGAGCATCCTCTCGGAAGAATTCGTGGGACGTGAAGGCTCGGTTGCCGGTCTTCGCACGACAGAAGCACGATTCGTTCCGGGCGAGGATGGGCGGCAAACGCTGCAGAAAACCCCAGACACAACACGGGAGTGGCGTGCCGACCTGGTGCTGCTTGCCATCGGCTACGAGGGGCCGGAGAGATCCGGTCTGATAGAAGGACTTGGTCTGCAACTTGATAGTCGCGGCAACGTGGCAACCAACGACAACTATATGAGCTCGGTGCCGGGCGTATTTGCCGCCGGTGACGCACGCCGTGGGCAGTCGCTCGTCGTCTGGGCAATTTCCGAAGGACGCGAGGCCGCCCGAGGCGTTGATCAGTATCTTACGGGCATCACCGAGTTGCCCACACGAGGCGAGGGCGTGCTTCCGCGGGTTGCATAATACGGGCCCGATGTTCGCTTAAAGACGTTCGCTCAAGGTTGTCAGTAATAGCGGGGTGGGGTATCCTCCCTCCGCCAGTTCGAGCTTGCGCCTATCCCATTAATCATGAAGGTATGTTCCAGTCCCCATCCGTTGATTCGAGCCGTTCAGAAGCTGCCGGCCTCGAAGATGAGTCCATGCACGGCGCTAACGGCATGGTGAAGTTTACGGCGTTCGGTCCGGCGTCGCTGTCGAATCTGGGACCCGGCTTCGACGCGCTCGGGTTATGCATCGATGGCTCGGGCGACTACGTGGCGGCGAGTCTCAGCGAAGAACCGGGCATCCGCGTGAGATTCATCGGCGGCGACGGCGGTCTGTTGCCGACAGATCCGAAAAAGAACACGGCGTCGGTCGCTGCTGCCCGCGTGTTGGAGCTGGCGGAATACGAAGGCGGGCTCGACCTTGAGATCGAGAAGCAGGTGCCGTTTGGCTCGGGCATCGGCGGGTCGGCTGCGAGCGCCGTAGCGGGCGCGTGGGCCACGAATATGGCGCTGGGTGAGCCCTTTACAAAAGAGCAGCTCGTCGATGCCGTGCTGGCCGGCGAGGCCGTTGCTTCAGGTAGTTTCCACGGAGACAACGTGCTGCCGGCGCTTTTCGGCGGGCTCGTTATGGTTTCATCGAGCGAGCCGTCGCGCTATCGCCGCGTGACGTTACCTCGGGAACTCCCGCTCGCGGTGATCGCCCCGCAGGTTCAGGTACTTACAAAGCAGGCGCGCGATATCCTTCCCACACGAATTCCCTTCGCCGACAGCATCCACAACGCCTCGGAGCTCGCCTTCCTCATTGATGCTTTTCATAATGGAGACTGGCAAGCCGTCGGCCGATGCATCATGCAGGACCGCATCGTTGAGCCGATTCGCGCGGAGCTCGTGCCGTGCTACGAAGCCGTCAAAGCCGGCGCCCTTGAGGCCGGCGCTCTCGGATGCGCTCTGACGGGCTCGGGCCCGGCGATGTTTGCGGTAGCCGAGACTGGCGGTGACGCCGAGCGCGTGCTCAAGGCCATGATCGCGGCATCGCAGAGCGCAGGTATTGACGCCGATGGATTCGTGACGATGGGGAATCCCGACGGCGTACGGCA
>Ga0209487_1001854_pt1 | contig 17516 bp, 17 predicted proteins | sample Poulit2012_FD_187524 | JGI IMG/M metagenome (GOLD analysis project Ga0209487, IMG submission 187524) | Agricultural soil microbial communities from Georgia to study Nitrogen management - Poultry litter 2012 (SPAdes) (version 2) | ecosystem: Environmental > Terrestrial > Soil > Agricultural land...
ACATACACTTTCTGAGTGCTACATGAAATAGCAAACATCAAAACCAAAATTCCTAAAAAAATATTTTTCATAATTCAAATATCGTCAAAAATTATACCTTAAACTATTTCTCTAAATAAGCTTTCATCGCTTTTCTCAAAGATAAAAAACCTATTTCATCTATATTGATTTCTCGTTTATTTATCCATTTGTAATCAGCGATTTCACTTTTTTCTAATTTAATTTCAGTATTCTCAGGAAACTTAGCTGTAAAAATCAAATCTTCAGTTTTGTAAGGAATATTTCTGTAATTATAATCATTGGGTTGAGAACAAAAATATTTGAAATCTTCTGGTGAAATATCCACATTCAATTCTTCTTTAATTTCTCTGCTACAAGTTTCTTCAGCTGTTTCGTTAGGATCTGTAAAACCACCAGGAAAATCGAGTTTCCCTTTTTGAGGTTCATTGTTTCTCACTGTAAATAAGATTTCATCGCCTCGTTCGATGATGATCGCAACTGCAGCAGCTACATTGTGAAAATAAACCATTTTACAATCCGAACATTCAAACCTTCTATTGTTTTCGAATTTGAAATTTTTCGAACTGCAATTGGGACAAAAATTAAAAAAACTCATAAGTTGTTATTTCTTTTTTGTGGTCAATAAGTCAAGGCGTGTCTCACAAAAATACACTATATTTATCAATTCATAAAAAAGAATAAATGTTACAGAAAGGAGACAAAGCACCGCAATTTAAAGGTGTGGATCAAAATGGAAAAGAAATAAATTCATCGGATTATGCTGGGAAAAAATACGTATTGTTTTTTTATCCGAAAGCAAGTACGCCCGGTTGTACCAATCAAGCGTGTAATTTGAGAGATAACGAAGAAGCTTTGAAAGCACAAGGATACGAAATCATAGGAGTAAGTGCTGATTCAGTCAAAAGACAAAATAACTTTGCGACCAAACACGGGTTCAATTATCCATTGATAGCCGATGAAGAAAAAGAAATTATCAATGCTTTTGGCGTTTGGGGACCTAAAAAGTTTATGGGAAGAGAATACGAAGGAATTCATCGCACTACATTTATAATCAATGAAGAAGGAATTATAGAAGAAGTGATCAGTAAAGTTAAAACCAAGGCGCACGCCGAACAGATTTTAGAAATTTCGAAATAATTTTTATAAGCGACGTAGTTTGTCGATAGGTAGAATTATCTTTGTTTTATAAAATGAGGTATAATCCTGTTTTAAATTTCAAGGAATTAGAATAAATTTAGAATTTTAAATAGTAAATAAGAAGAAAATGAGCGATTTAGATAATAAGAAGAAAGCCCTTCAATTGGTTTTGGACAAAATGGACAAAGCTTATGGTAAAGGAACCGTAATGAGAATGGGTGATGATGCCGTGACTGAAGATATAGGAGCCATTCCAAGTGGATCTTTAGGACTTGATTTGGCGTTGGGTATTGGAGGATATCCACGAGGTCGAGTGGTTGAGATTTATGGACCAGAATCTTCGGGTAAAACAACTTTAACTTTGCATGCGATTGCTGAAGCACAAAAAGCTGGAGGAATTGCAGCTTTCATTGATGCTGAACATGCATTTGACCGTACTTATGCAGCGAATTTAGGTATAGATGTGGAGAATTTGATCATTTCTCAACCGGACAATGGTGAGCAAGCTTTAGAAATTGCTGACAATTTGATTCGTTCGGGAGCGATTGATATCATAGTCATTGACTCAGTTGCAGCATTGACACCTAAAGCTGAAATCGAAGGTGAAATGGGAGATTCTCGTATGGGATTGCAAGCAAGATTGATGTCACAAGCTTTGAGAAAGTTGACAGGTACAATTAGTAAAACAAAGTGTACTGCGATTTTCATCAACCAATTGCGTGAGAAAATTGGAGTAATGTTCGGAAATCCAGAAACGACTACCGGAGGGAATGCTTTGAAGTTCTATGCATCGGTTCGTTTGGACATTCGTAGAGTTTCTCAAATCAAAGTAGGTGATGAAGCCATGGGTAATCACGTAAGGGTAAGAGTTGTAAAAAATAAAGTTGCACCTCCTTTCCGTCAAGCTGAATTTGATATAATGTTTGGTCAAGGAATTTCAAAAGTGGGTGAAATACTCGATATTGGAGTTGAAAAGGAAATCGTTAAAAAGAGCGGTTCTTGGTATAGCTACGGAGATACTCGTTTAGGCCAAGGTCGTGATACAGTAAAAGAATTGTTACTTGATAATCCTGAATTGGCAGAAGAAATTGAAAATAAAATTACTGAAGCCGTAAAAGGAGCTTAAAGAAAATTAATATTTTTATATGAAAACTTTCCCAGAATTCTTTTTGGGAAAGTTTTTTTATGCAAATAAATGAAGCAATTAAGCTTAGATTAAACCCATATTTCAAGAAATAAATTGCAAAACTCATTATATTGCGGCATAATAAAATAGAATGTTAACTACAGATGTATTAGTGATTGGTTCTGGAATTTCAGGACTTTCGTACGCAATAAAAGTGGCTCAAAATTTACCTCAAGCTCAAATTACAATAGTTACAAAAGCGGATGGAGATGAGTCAAATACCAAATATGCACAAGGTGGAGTGGCAGTGGTAACAGATTTTCAAAAAGATAGTTTCGAAAAACATATAGAAGATACGCTCAGAGCAGGAGATGGGCTTTGCAATCGTGACGCAGTTGAAGTAGTTGTAACAGAAGGTCCACAAAGATTCAAAGAAATTGTCTCGTGGGGTGCTCATTTTGATAAAGATGATTTAGGGACTTATGATTTAGGTAGAGAAGGTGGACATACAGAAAATCGAGTAGTTCATCATAAAGATATCACTGGATTCGAAATCGAAAGAGCACTTTTGGCAGTGGTCGATAAAACTTCTAATATCGAATTATTGACTCATCATTATGTCATCGATCTCATCACTGAACATCACATCAACAAAGATGATTTGGACAGAGATAATATCAATTGTTTCGGTGCTTATGTATTGGATGTGAAAAGTGGAAAAGTAAAAAAAATCACTTCTAAAATAACTATGATGGCGACGGGTGGTTGTGGTCAAGTTTATAAAAACACCACGAATCCTGAAATTGCAACTGGTGATGGAATTGGTTTAGCTTTTCGTGCAAAAGCAAAGATTTCCAATATGCAATTCATTCAATTCCATCCGACGGCTTTGTACAGCAATCGCTCGGGTCAATTGTTCTTGATTTCTGAAGCTGTGCGAGGATTTGGTGCGAAATTGCTCACCAAAGCTGGAAAGCCTTTCATGCACAAATACGATGAAAGAGAAGAATTGGCTTCGCGCGATATAGTCGCAAGGGCAATTGACAATGAAATGAAGATTTCGGGTGATGATTATGTAGTTTTGGATTGTCGTCATTTGGACAAAGAAAAGTTCCTAAAACATTTCCCAAATATTTATGAAAGATGTTTGGAAGAAGGTTTGGATATGTTTAAAGATTTGATTCCTGTGGTACCTGCATCTCACTATTTGTGTGGTGGAATCGACGTTGATCTCAACGGTCAATCGAGCATCAAAAATATGTTTGCAGTGGGCGAATGTACCAATACCGGTTTGCATGGAGCGAATCGTTTGGCGTCGAATTCTTTATTAGAAGCTATGGTTTTTGGACATAGAGCAGCCATGAAATCCATTGAATTGTTGAAAAATGATAATTTCCAATTGGATAAAATCGCTCAAGTGCCGGAATGGAACGATGAAGGTTTGAAGATGACTCAAGAAATGGTTTTGTTGAATTATTTGAAAAAACAATTGCAAATTTTGATGAGTGATTTGGTGAGTATTGTTCGAACCAATGAAAGATTGGCTTTGGCCAAAGAAAAAGAAGAAGAGATTTATCGATCGGTCAAAGAAATTTATAAAATGAATTTATTATCACCTCAATTGTCTGAGTTAAGAAATATGGTCAACGTCGCTTGGCTTATTATCAATCAAAGCATTGCTCAAACAGAGAATAGAGGAGCATTTTACAATAAAGATTTAGAAAATTAATTGAAATGAGAATTTTTATTTTACTATTAGTATTTATCGGTTTTTTTTAAATTAAATGGACAAGAGAAAATATCTAATGAAGACAAAGTAGTAGCTAAAATGGCTGTTCATCCAAATTGTAAATTTATTCCTGCGGATCAAATGAGGGAGCAAACAGTGTGTTTACAAAAAAATCTTTGGGCAGAATTAAACACAAAGCTATCACATTATATGAATTTTGTACTTCCAGAACATGTGAAGTTTATTAAAGCTAAAGTTGTATTTGTAATTACAAAAGATGGGAAGATTGAACAAATTGAAGTGACAGAATCTTCGAATAGAGGATTTGCTGCACATTTATCGAGAAGTATGAAAAAACTCGCAAATGAAATCGATTATATTGAACCCGCAGAATTGATTGATGGAACTAAAGTGAGTTTCAAGTTTGTTTTGCCAGTTAATATTATGAATGAATAGATTTTTTTGTAAAATCTAAAATTACCATCAAATTCAGGTATCTTTAAGCAAAATGTTGAATTGAAATTTTGAAGGAGAATATGAAACATATTTTATATATAATTATTTTTTTGTTTGCTGGAAATTTATTGGCACAAGAGCAAAAACTCTATGATGTAAGTGAAGTGAGGGAAATGCCAATATTTCCTAATTGTGAAGAAATAAGACCAAGAAATAAAAAGAAGGTATCTGAGTGTATTTCAAAAACTCTGACAACTTTGTTGAGTTCAAAATTGAAAGGTTTTGAAAATGTGATGTATGAGAACAATTTGAGTGAAGCTTATGCGATGATTCAATTTGTAATTTCAAAAGAAGGAATCATACATGGAATTCAAGAAATGGAAGGAAGTAATCCATTGTTGGCAGAGGCAGCGGTTCTTTCGTTGGATCAAATTTCACAAGAATTACCACCGATTCGACCGGCAAAGTTGAGGTCAGGTGAAAGTGTGAATTTACGCCTTAAATTTCCACTCCGATTCAGAGTAGATTTAAATTCAGCGAATTTCGATAAGATAGAATATCCGGTCGATGAAATAGTTTTATTCAGTTTGTTCGAAAAAGATTATAGATATGAAATCAGGCTTTTCAACAACAAAAACATAAAAGTGTATGAGTTGAAAGATGAAAGAGAAACGTATTTGGGAAGATTTATGTCTATGAATGAATTGTTGAGGTCAGAACCTTACAGAAGTTTGGTGGAAGAAGTGAAGTCATCCGATAGATTTTTTGTGACCGATGGTGAGTTGGACAACGAAAATTATGAGGTTTATATCATCAATTTATTTAATAAAACCAAGCCAGTTTATGTTGAGGTTTTAAAGGAAGTCGATGGAGAAAAAGTGATAGTAGAAGAATTTAAAAAAGAGTTAGATTTCAGTAATTCTATTTATGCACCTTTGATTTATCGATAAATTCATTTATTTAAAATTAAACTATTTTTTGATTCATTAAATTCTCAGTACTTTTGCAACGTTAAAAATTAATTTAAGATGTCAGGAAACATTACATTTACAATGATTAAGCCGGATGCAGTTAAAAAAGGTCATATCGGTAATATTTTAGCGGATATTAACAACGCTGGATTTAAAATCGTAGCTATGAAATTCACTCAGCTTTCAAAACAAGATGCTGAAGGATTTTATGCGATTCACAAAGAGCGTCCTTTTTTCAATGATTTGGTTGAATTTATGACTTCTGGGCCTATAGTTGCAGCCGTTTTGGAAAAAGAAAATGCAGTGGAAGATTTCAGAGCTTTAATCGGTGCAACCAATCCACAAGAAGCTGCTGAAGGTACGATTCGTAACAAATATGCTGAATCTATCGATGCAAATGCAATCCATGGTTCAGACAGCGACGAAAATGCAATTATTGAAAGTAATTTCCATTTCTCACAAAGAGAAATTTATAGCTATTAAGAGAGGTTAAATTGATTATAAACTTGAACCGTCTTGTTGTTTATCGATGAGACGGTTTTTTATTGTTAAAAATCTATTCTGCATATATTATTTTTTTACCTTTCGATGATATACATGGAAAAAGTACGTTGTAAATGGTCAGGTACCGATGAGTTATATATTCGTTATCACGATGAAGAATGGGGAAAACCTGTTTTTGACGATCGTTTGCATTTCGAATTCCTTACTTTAGAGATTTTTCAAGCAGGTTTAAGTTGGTTTACTATACTTAAAAAACGAGAGAAATTTAGAGCAGCTTTTGATCAATTCGATTATAAAAAAGTAGCTTTGTACAATGAAGATAAAATTCAATCGTTATTGAATAATAAAGGTATCATCAGAAATCAATTAAAAATCAGAGCAACTATCAACAACGCTTCGGCTTTTATGAATATCCAAGATGAATTTGAATCTTTTTCGAATTATATATGGAATTTTGTCGATGGCGAACCTTTGGTCGGACATTGGGAAACTGAAGAAGAATTGCCAGCAAAAACTGAATTGTCAGATGAAATTAGTAAAGATTTGAAAAAAAGAGGCTTTAAATTTATTGGAAGTACAATTGTTTATTCGCACTTACAAGCCACAGGAATTGTAAATGATCATGTAAAAAGTTGTTTTCGATACAAAGAAGTTTAAAATTACGCAACTATTCTTATTTTTAACGTCAAAATTAATACACAAAAGAGAAAATTAATATGAAAAAATTGAAATCTTTAGGCCTGTATGGCATTGTAAGTATATTTATGTTAGGATTTTATCATTGTACAAGTGATGAAGCTATATTTACAGGTTTTCCTATCGAATGGGATTACCACAGCATACAAGAAGTTCACGATGATTTAAATCTGTCGGATACTATCCAAGTGGCCATTGATGATTTAAGCGAGGAACAAATTATTAATGGTCCTCAAGGTACTCAGTTTATTTTACCAGAAAATTCAATCACTATAAGTGGCGGAGGTGATCCAGCATTACCAATTGAATTAAGATTTATAGAAATTTATAAAAGAGGTGATATGATCAGTCATAGGATGCAAACTTATGATGGCCAAAATCCTTTGGTTGCAGCTGGTATGATTTGGTTTGAAGGTTCGGATGCCAATGGAAATCCTTTGATATTTGATGGAGCTCAAGCGGTGATGCCGTATCAAACCGATGCCAATGGTTATGAAGACGCAATGTTTCAGTTCACTGGATTTACTCAAATGTCCCCTTCTGGACCTGTTTTGTCATGGTCAGGTGGTGTGATTGGTGTTCTTTTTGAGAATAATGAGTTTACTGTTTTGGATCTAAATACTGATTGGAATCACGTGGGTGCTTATTATGAGTTTGACGAAGAAAGTGAAGAGAAAACTCAGTTTTCTGTCGATATAGAAGGAGTTGAAAGTTATGAATGGGCAGAAGTTTATTTTGCTTCAAACGATTTTTCTACGGTTACAGCTTTGACTTTAGTTGAGCAGGATCGATTGACCACTCAATTGCAAACAATTCCTTTGGGTGTCACTGGAAAGTTGGTTGGAATTGCTTTGATTGAAGGAAAATTGAATTTTGGAATTCAAGACGTAACTATCAACGGAGATGATGAATTTACAATGAGTTTAGAACAAGGTACTATCGAAGAATTACAAACTCTATTGAATACTTTGAACTAAATTTAATCAAAAAAATATTTGAAATTCCCTGAGTGAAATTTTTGCTTGGGGAATTTTTTGATTCAAACATACAAAAAAGCTATCCACAAATCTGCGGATAGCTTCATTATAATCAATTCTTAAATTCAGAAATTATTTTTTCTGTTGTTTCGCCCAGGTATCTCTCAAAGTTACTGTTCGATTGAAAATGTAGCTTTCTTCGGTTGAATCTTTATCCAAAGTGAAATAACCCAATCTTTGGAATTGGAATTTATCTTCAGGTTTGGCTTTTTTCAAAGCGATTTCAGCAAAACCATGAACGATTTCCATAGAATTTGGATTTATATATTGCAAGAAATCTCCATCTTCATCTTGTTCGGGATCTTCCACTGAGAATAACCTATCGTACAGACGAACTTCAATTGGTAAATTTTCAGTTGCAGACACCCAATGAAGCGTTCCTTTTACTTTTCTTTTGCTCGCCTCAGTTCCTGAACCAGATTTAGTTTCTGGATCGTAAGTTGCGTAAATCGTAGTGATATTGCCTTCTTCATCTTTATCGACACGAGTCGCTTTCACGAAATAAGCTCCTTTCAGCCTAACTTCATTACCAATAGAAAGTCTGAAAAACTTTTTAGGTGCTTCCTCCATAAAGTCTTCACGTTCGATATAAATTTCACGCGTAAAAGGCATTTCTCTTTCACCACTTTCAGGATCTTCAGGGTTATTTTCAGTAGTTACCATTTCTACTTTTCCTTCAGGGTAATTTTCTATGACTAATTTCACAGGATTAATTACCGCCATTACTCTCGGTGCGATTTTATTCAAATGTTCTCTTACCGAAAATTCCAACAAAGAAACATCGATGATATTATCTCTTTTAGCAACTCCAGCTTTGTCCCAGAAATTTCTGATTGATTCTGGTGTGAAACCTCTTCTTCTCAAACCAGAAATAGTTGGCATTCTCGGATCGTCCCAACCTGAAACTATTCCTTCATCGACCAAAGTTTTCAACTTTCTTTTACTCGTGATCATATAACTAACGTTTCCACGGGCAAATTCTCTTTGTTTAGGCTTGAATTTTTGACTAGGAATTTCCACTTGATCCAAATACCATTCGTACAATGGTCTATGATTTTCGAATTCCAAGGAGCAAAGTGAATGAGTGATGCCTTCTATATAGTCAGATTCGCCATGAGTCCAGTCGTACATCGGATAGATTTTCCATTGGTCACCAGTTCTGTGGTGTTCTCTATATAAAATTCTGTACATGACAGGATCTCTCATGTTCATGTTTGGTGAAGTCATATCAATTTTAGCTCTCAAAACGCGGCTTCCTTCTGGGAATTCACCGTTTTTCATTCCTTCGAAAAGTTCTAAATTTTCTTCAATCGATCGATTTCTGAACGGACTTTCTATACCAGGTTCAAAAGGAGTTTTTCGCTGTTCATTGATAACTTCAGAACTTTGGTCATCTACATAAGCCTTTCCTTCTTTGATCATTTGTACCGCCCATTCGTAGAGTTGTTGAAAATAATCAGAAGCAAAGCGTTCTTCATCCCAAGTAAATCCTAACCATTTGACATCTTCGCGTATAGAGTCAACATATTCTTGTTCCTCTTTCTCAGGGTTAGTGTCATCAAAACGAAGGTTTACAGGTGCATTGTACTTCTCACCTAATCCGAAGTTGATGCAAATTGCCTTGGCGTGACCGATGTGTAGATACCCATTGGGTTCTGGTGGAAAACGAAAACGCAAATCGTCTTTCGAATATCCATTCGCCAAATCATCTTCGATAATTTGTTCGATAAAATTCAATGATTTTTTTTCTTCTTTCATATTCCTTTTGAGCTTAGCTGCAAATTTAACGTTTTAACGCCAAATCGACAAAGTATAAACCAATTGTTATTAGTGGTCAATGATTAATGAATAAATGCTATGAACGGAGTTTTTTCTTTGATGAAGTTCAAGAAAAAACACTTTGGATTTTTGTGTTTTGAGAAGGATTAATCCAAGTATAAATCTATTAAACCTTCGGGTGTTTCGAGTTTTATAAACTTTTCCTGTCGATTGACTTCGTGTATCCATTCATTGATGATCGGAATGAGTACTTCCTTTCCGTTGGCATCAATGACCAAAATGGCTTGAACACCGTTGTCATTAACACTTTTTACAATTCCAACTTCACCTTTAACATCATCGATTATAGTAAAACCAATGATTTCATGAAAGTAAAATTCAGTTCCTTCCAAAGCTGGAAGTTCGGCCAAGGGAAGATAGAGTGATTTGTTGACAAGTCTTTCAGCTTCTTCAGGTCCTATGTCTTCGAATTTTGCTAAAAGTTTTCCTGAAGTATGTGGGCCAATGAATTCGAAAAAGAATGGAACCAGTATGCCATCTTTCTCGATGAATACTGATTCCATGTCTATGTATGATTCTGGTTCGTCTGTATCTAAATGCAAGATTAAATTACCTTTAAAACCATGTTTTTTCGTGATTTTTCCTAAGTAATAACAATCTTTTTTTTGCATTTTAAACGAAAATAAATTTATTCTTCAGTTGCATTTTCTTCTGAAGACGCCTCAGCTTCTGGAGCTGATTCTTCTGCAGTTTCTGCTTCAGCTGCTGCTTCTGCTTCTAATGCTGCTTTCTCAGCTGCGATTTTCTCCTCAGCTTTCTTTCTTTCAGCATCTAAAGCTGCTTTCTTAGCATCTTCTTTTGCTTTTGCAATGTTTTCTTTCTTAGTTTCAACTGCTTTTGCTCTTTCTTCTAACCAAGCATTGAATCTTTTCTCAGCTTCTTCTTCGTTGAAAGCTCCTTTTTTAACACCATCTAATAAGTGTTTTTTCATCAAAGCTCCTTTGTAAGAAAGAATGTTTCTCGCTGTGTTTGTAGGTTGAGCACCTGTTTGTAACCAATGAACAGCTCTGTCGATGTCCAACTCGATGGTTGCTGGATCACTGATCGGATTGTAAGTTCCGATTTTTTCAATCAAACGACCGTCTCTTCTTGATCTTGAGTCAGCTACTACGATGTGGAAGAAAGCCTTACCTTTTCTTCCTTTTCTCTGCAATCTAATTTTTGTTGCCATTTTATATAAATTTTGGGAACTCGTCCCAGATTAAACTTCGATTTTTAAGGGTGCAAATATAGTGTTTATAAATGAATTAACAACTCTTTTTTGTTGTGTTTGTTCTTGTGAATCGATTTGTTCTAAATAAATTGTTTCAGATTCAATTCATAAAATGATTGGAAGGTAAATTTAAAAATAACTTTCTAAAAGCTAATGGGTTTTGGTTTTTCATTGATAATTGATTCAAACTTTTTTTAATATTGTGATTATTGTTTAATTTTATCGGATGGATAAACAAAAAGTCTTAATCAATACCCAAGCATTTGTCAAAAAGGAATTTTTCGGTGAAGGAACTGGTCACGATTATTTTCATCTGAAAAGAGTAGTGGAAAATGCATTGAAAATTGGAAAAGCAGAAAATGCTGATTTGTTTTTGGTTGAATTGTCTGCTTGGTTGCATGATGTTGGTGATTATAAATTACATGATGGAGTGGATCGTTCAGAGGAATTGGTTAAGGAATTTTTGTTGACACAAAATCTTTCGGATGAATTAATCCATAAAGTAAATGAAATCATTTCTCAAGTTTCATTTTCAAAAGCAAATCCAGTGACTTCTTTGGAAGCAAAAGTTGTTCAAGATGCTGATCGTTTGGATGCTTTAGGTGCAATTGGAATAGCAAGAGCTTTTGCTTATGGTGGAAGTAGAGGTAAAGAATTGTGGAATCCTGATCAACCAGATTCTACTACAGTTCAGCACTTTTATGATAAATTGTTGAAATTAAAAGATTTGATGAATACGGACACAGCTAAAGTTATAGCTGAAAAACGACATCGATTTTTAGAAGAATTTTTGGATCAATTTTATGAAGAGTGGGAGTAATAGATCATTTGATTGCTTTCTTAGCTTTTTTCCACCAAATGATAAATCCTGTGATGGGTAAAGTGAATCCAATGAATGTGATGATGAAATAAAATATGACACTGCTTGTTCCCATAATTTCGCCTGTATGCAATGGTTTGGACAATTCTTGAAATTGCTGATGAAGTGGTTTGTCTTTAAAAAGTTCTGATTTCTTTGAATTTCCTTTTCGATCCAAATCGATATAATCAGTCAAAATCATTCCCAACCAATTGTTGGTGTTTGTTTTTTGAATTTTGATCCAAGCTTCTTTTTCATTCGGTAGAGTGATTGAAGTTGTTCCGTTATAAGGAAGAATTTGATTTGAAATTTTTAAAATCTCACTCAAGGAAATTGTATTTTCTGTTTCTTTTTCGTCAATTTCCTCTTCCTTTTTAATCATTTCATCCATCAATGCAGCGAAAGAATCGCTCACACCTTCTTCGGGTAATTGTGTCTGTTGACTGATAGATTGTCCGCCCAATGAAATCAAAACTGCGTTTTTTACCCATGGATAAGTGATGTAAATTCCTGTAATGGAAATGAACAATAAGAAAATTAAACTATAAAATCCAAGGGTATTATGCAAGTCATAATTGACTCTATAAAACTTAGATTTCCATTTGATAGTAAAAGCTTGTTTAATTTGTTTTTTATTTCTTTTTGGCCACCAGAGAATTAATCCACTCAGCAAACAGATGATGAAAATGATCACAAATGCACCAACGATTTGTTTTCCGATTTCGCCCAACAATAAATTTTTATGAAGATTTTCAATGGTTCTAAAGAATTTACTTAGGTCTTTAGTTTTATTATAATTCAATTTTTCTCCAGTGTACGGATTGAAATAATTGGTTTGAATAAGTTGAGTTTTTGGGTCGATGGAACTTATGACAATACTTCGTTTGGGATTGTTTGGAAGAGTGATTGAAGTGATTTCTAAATTGTTTTCTTTGAATTTATTTTCAAAAAAATCAATTGGCAAAGCTTGATTTTCGACTTTTACATATAAATGAGAGCGATTGAAATAATTGTTGATTTCGTTTTTGAAAGCATAAATACAGCCAGTGATGCAAACAATCATGACTACGACCGAAGAAACTAATCCCAACCAAAGATGAATTATGGCTGAGATATATTTGAACAGAGATTCATTTTTTCTTCTTTTTCGAATGAATATGCTTTTCAGTTTCATGTTGAGTTGTAAAATATAAAGCACAAACTCTTTGCTTAGTTTGTGCTTTATTTGTTAAGGTTTGAAATGTGTATTATCTACGAGTACTATGTTTAACATCTTTCACTAATTCTCTGAATTTTTCGATTTGCTCCTCACTCAGTACGCTTTCAATAGCATTTCTTCTTTGAGTATCGAATTTCTCCCAATATTCTTTTGCTAAATCACTGTTGCCATGATAAATGTCGTGAGCATTTTGGAATTCTGTTTCAAAAGCATTGTTGGCAGCATTCACTGTTAGAAATTGATTTTCGTCCAGATTTAATTCAGTTTTAATTTGTTCTAACAATGCATCGTTGTATCTCGGTCTTTTTCTTTGGTTTTTGTCCATGTAATCTTTATAGATATCGATTTGGTTTTCATCCAAAATTTCAGCCGCTAATTCTGCGTGTTTATTATAGATGGTTTCCATATCAGCAAAGAATTTCACACGATTGAGTTTTCCGTCTTCACCCATACTGCTTGCTCTACTTTCTTCGATTGCTTTTTGAATATCAGCAGTGATTGCATCGAATTTCTTTTCTTGTTCCTCATTCAAAGTGAGTTCAGTTTTTAGAGCATCAAAATCGATTCCTCTTCTTTTTTTCTGTCCTTCTTCTTTAGCACATGAAATCATGGTGAAGCTAAAGATAAGAGCGGTTATCATCAGAATTTTTTTCATAGTGTCAATTATTTTTTAGAATTTAAAGTTTATTTGTGCTGAAATGTTGAATGGATCGATTTGATTGATAAATCCACCTCTGTAATAAGAGTTATATCCTAAAGCATCTGTGATGTTGTTTAAGAAAACTCTGAATCCCAATTGATTGATTTCGTAACCCACTTGTGCATTTAAGGTTGTGTAAGCTGGCATATCGAAATATTTCAAACCTGGAACGGTATCATGAGCTGAAGTCACTTTTGTGTATTCGTTCACCGGTCTTTCGCCTACATAGTAAAGTCCAGCACCGATTGAGAAACCTTTCATAAAGTTGTTTTCAAATTTATAGTGCACCCAAGCATTTGCGGTGTGAGTAGGAGCATTCATCGGTCTTGAACCGTCCATATATGCTGGAGAGTTTTCGTAAAAAGCATCCAAATATGCATAACCTAACATCACTTGTAAATTCGTAACTGGTCGTCCAGCAACTTCAATTTCAACTCCTCTTCTTTTTAGATTTCCAGCCAATCCATACAATCCAGTTGCGGTTTGGTTTTCATCATACACTTGGTAAGAAAGGTTTTCGTTGTTCATATCGAAATATGTAGCTGTCGCTCTCAATCTATCATTGAACCAGTTCGATTTAATTCCAAATTCATATTGTTTAGTTCTTGAAATTCCTACAGTTCCACCGTCAAACAATGGATTGTTGGCAGCTCTCAAACTTGAGTTGGTCGTATAAGATCCGAAGATATTGATGTTGTCAGTTGGAGATAAAATTAATCCAACAAAAGGATCGATTACATCTTCACTGTTGGCAATCGAATAACTCCATCTTAGTCCACCCACTACTTTTACATAATCTGAAATTCCAAAATGATGCTGAGTAACAAAACCATAGTAATAGTTTTTGCTTAGAGTGGATTCACCCAATTGTAAATCTGCATCGTTATAATTTGCAAGAGAAGTAACATTTGAATTGTTGATGTCCTGATAAACATCGATCACATCCAAATTTCTAATTCCTTTGGCGGAGCGAGTATCCACTCTTGACATAGTGTAGTCGTAACCCAATTGCCAAGTCCAATTAAAAATCCCAAGCTCCATGTTTTTACCCATTAAATCAACTTGTAAAGTGGAGTTTCTATCGCTTCTAAAACTTCTACCAATTCCTCTGTTTCTTTTGTTGTAAATAGTTTGTCCATCATCATCTTTGAACAATGAAAGTGAAGCGACTCTTTGGTCTGATTCGTAATAAGAATTGTAAAAACCAATTCTTGCATCCAATTTATCGGTCAAATTTCTATTGATAGTTGCACCATAAGTGATGTTTTCTATTTCTTGATAATCATCCTTGAATCCAAGGAATTTACTTCCCATATCGTACAAAGCTTCTTCAGTATCTGGAGCTAAGTTGATGGTTCCTCTGTCAGGCATAGAATTATCTTTCAAATAATCCATCTCTAAAACCACTTGAGTTTTATCGTCAATTCTCCAAGCAAAAGAAGGGGCAACATAAACTCTATCATGCTTTACTTCGTCTTTAAATGATTTGCCTGCTTGGAAAGCACCAGCAATTCTAAATCCTGTATTGTAATTTTTGCCCAAAACTGTTTGAGCATCATATTGCATTCGAGTTCTCCACCATGAACCTGATCTCACACTGATTTCACCTCCTTTTCTAAAATTTGGAGTTTTGGTTACCACATTGATTACACCTCCTGCACTTCCTAAACCATCTCCTATTCCTTGAGTCAAAGCCGCTGATCCTTTGATTACTTGAATTGACTCAACACCTGCCATATCAGAAACTCCCGCAGCTGAACGGAAATCTGAGTCCATCTTTACTCCGTTTTTTAAAACTGGAGTTCCTCTATAACCACGAATCGACATCGACTCACGTGCACCTCCGTAAGAAGCGAATTGTGTTACTCCTGCTACGTTTTTAGCAGCATCGATTATCGTTAAAGCTCCTTGATCTTCAATAAGCTTTTCTGAAACTATAGAAATGGATTGAATTTGATCGTTGATATTCACAGGGAAACGAGTGATTTGTTCGATTTTTCTTTGCGATTTGTTTCTGTCGCCAAATACCTCAACCGTATTCAACATGGTAGTTTCTGGAGCTTTGAAATCGAACTGTATATCTCTACCATCAACCGTTATACTTTCTGAAGCGAAATCTCCATTCATAAATTCGAAGAAAATGGTGTAAGTTCCATTTTCTATATTTGTCAATTGATAGCTTCCGTTGTTTTTGGATGTTGTTTGTGCATTGATTTTGTCTATGCTAATAATAACACCAGGAACAGCTTGATTGTCTACGTCCGTAATTTTTCCAAAAATCATTTGTTGAGCGTACGTCCAACTTGCCAATAAAATCATTCCAATTAATAGGAGTTTCTTCATTTGTCGTGTATTTAATTTAAATTTAGTCTAAATAAACGGGGCAAATGTAAAAGTGTTTTAAGGATTTTACAAATGATAGTTGTCATTGTTAGAAAGTTCATTTTCGTTGTTGAGATTCATAGAACTTTGTGGAACAATCTAATTTGATTAGTTTTGAATATGGAGTTAAAAGATCAGTTGAATAGAAAAATAAAGTTGGAAAAACGTCCACAAAGAATAATTTCTTTGGTGCCGAGTCAAACTGAATTGTTGTTCGATTTAGGCTTGTCAAACAATGTCGTTGGAATTACAAATTTCTGTATTCATCCCGAAGGAATTAGAAAGTCTATAAAAGTAGTTGGAGGAACCAAAAATATTCATCTGGATCGGATCCTCTCTTTATCGCCTGATATAATTCTTTGCAATAAGGAAGAAAATACCAAAGAGATGGTAGAGCTTTTAGCACAGGATTTTGTTGTTCATGTTTCGGATGTAAATACTTTGGAAGATAATTTTGAAATGATTGAGCATTATGGAAAAATGTTCAGTGTAGAGGAAATTGCCAATGAAATTATTCAGAAAACTTCTGATGAAAAAGATGAATTTCTAAAGTATGTAAGGGATCAGCCAGTTTTGAAAGTCGCGTATTTTATTTGGAGAAACCCGTGGATGGTTGTTGGTGGAAATACTTTTATCGATTATATGCTTCAGCTAAATAAATTTGAAAATGTTTATTCAAATTTCAATAGATATCCAGAAGTTGAATTGGAAAATCTGAAACAAGCGGATTTTTATTTATTGTCCTCGGAACCTTACCCTTTCCAAGAAAAACATATCATTGAATTTAGTGAATTTGTTGATAATGCAAATTTTCGTTTGGTCGATGGAGAATTTTTTAGTTGGTATGGATCAAGATTGACCAAAGCATTTAAATATTTCAGAGAGTTAAGAGAAGGAATGCATAAGTCTTAAGATGCATGCAAATTATTTTTTTAACTTTAACCCAATAAACGACACACAAATTAACTATAATGAGAAAATTATTTTCCATTCTAATTTTATCAATTTTTTTTCAAAATTCATTAGTCGCTCAAAGTCCTCAGAAACTCAATTCTTCTGAAATTTATGAAGCCATAAAAAAACTAAATTTTTTAGGATCTGTTTTATATGTGGCGGCTCATCCAGACGACGAAAATACTCATTTGATTTCTTATTTTGCCAATGAAGTCAAAGCTCAAACTGCTTATATTTCTCTGACAAGAGGAGATGGCGGACAAAATTTAATAGGCCCAGAATTGAAAGAATTGTTGGGCGTGATCAGAACCCAAGAATTATTACAAGCAAGAAAAATTGATGGAGGAAATCAATTTTTCTCAAGAGCCATCGATTTTGGATATTCAAAAACACCAGATGAAACTTTGAAAATCTGGAACAAAGAAGAAGTTTTGAGCGATTTGGTGTATGTGATTAGAAAATTTCAACCCGATATTATCATCAATCGTTTTGATCATCGTTCGCCCGGAACAACTCATGGTCATCATACAGCTTCAGCTATGTTGAGCCTTGAAGCATTTGAGGCAGCAGCCGACGAAAAGAGATTTCAAAATCAATTAAACAAAGTGAAAGTCTGGCAACCCAAACGACTTTTTTTCAATCCATCATGGTTTTTTTATGGAAGTCAGGAAGC
>Ga0209487_1001855_pt1 | contig 17508 bp, 19 predicted proteins | sample Poulit2012_FD_187524 | JGI IMG/M metagenome (GOLD analysis project Ga0209487, IMG submission 187524) | Agricultural soil microbial communities from Georgia to study Nitrogen management - Poultry litter 2012 (SPAdes) (version 2) | ecosystem: Environmental > Terrestrial > Soil > Agricultural land...
ACAGGTGGACATTTATTAGATTTATTATTAGAAGACGATTCCTTCAACAAAATACTAGTTTTCTCCCGTCGAAAAACAGGTAAAGAGCATCCGAAACTAGATGAGCATATCATTGATTTATTGAAGCTAGATGATTATAAAAATCTATTTAAAGGCGATGTAGTGTTTTGCTGTATAGGCACTACAAAAGCAAAAACACCTGATAAAAATCTTTACAAAGCTATAGATTACGGTATTCCTGTTACAGCAGCAAAACTTGCTAAGCAAAACGGTATAAAATCCTATATAGTTATATCTGCTCTAGGTGCAAACGAAAATAGCCGTGTGTTCTACAACAAACTTAAAGGGGAAATGCAACGCGATGTACTTGCTCAAAAAATAGAGTATAGTTACGTGCTTCAACCATCTTTGATAGTAGGTGAAAGATCAGACAAACGTGCTGGTGAAAAATTTGCAGAAGTTATAATGCGTACATTTAACTTTCTTATTCCAAAGAAATATAAAATGATTAAAGGAAAAACTATCGCAAAAGCAATGATAGAAATTTCAAAAACTGGATATGATAAGCACATTATTTCATCAGCAGAGATAAAAGAAATAAGCAAGTAAGGGTATGAAAAAATGGTTCATAGCATTTATAGGCGTCTTAGTTCATTTATTTTTAGGAACGGTATATGCTTGGAGCTATTTTCAAACTCCTATTGTTGAATTTACTGGTTGGAGTCATACACAAACCACATGGGCTTTTAGTTTATCAATTTTTATGTTAGGAGTTTCTGCAGCATGGGGTGGCATAAACCTTCCGAAATATGGATCTCGTAAGCTAGTTATTATCGGTGGTAGTTTATATGCTATAGGCTACTTATTAGCTGGAGTTGCTTTACATTATCAAAGCTTATGGATATTATACCTTGGTTTTGGATTTGTAGGTGGAACTGGTTTAGGATTGGCCTATGTTACCCCTGTTGCAACAGTGTCTACATGGTTTACTAAGCATCAAGGCTTAGCAACCGGAATGGTGGTAATGGGGTTTGGATTTGGTGCCTTGGTTATGTCAAAGATTCTTGCACCTTATTTCATGAGCATCAGTCATTCTAATTTGAGTAAATCATTTCTATATATCGGGCTTTTACTTTTGATTTTATTACCTGGTTTCGCTTGGTTTTTAAAACCTTCTCCAAAGAAAAATCTGCAGAAGAAAAATACTCACACCACAAGCGCTATTCAACACATTTTAGCAAAGCCTTTTTTTATATTATGGTGTATATTTTTAATTAATATTACTGCAGGAATGGTATTTATTGCCTTCCAATCGCCTTTATTGCAAGACTTATTATTAAAAACACTAACCACAACCGATTTAAGCTCCTCGGAAGTGAATATTTACTTAACAACATCTGGTGCTACTTTAATTGGTGTTAGTTCTATATTCAATGGTGCAGGACGATTTACTTGGGCTGCTTTGTCCGATAAAATTGGAAGAATTACGACTTTTAAAATCTTATTGTTCACTCAAATATTGGTTTTTGTGGGTCTAATTTTTGTACAAAATCCTATATTATTTTCTTTCCTCGTCTGTATTATTTTGTTGTGTTATGGTGGAGGATTTGGACTTATGCCTTCTTTAATCAAAGACAGTTATGGTACAGAACTTATGGCATCTCTCTACGGAAGTATACTTACCGCTTGGAGTATTGGAGGAATTTTAGGACCACAACTTGTAGCTTATATGAAAGATAATCACACAGAAAATGCAGGTTTTTTGGTATATCTTCTTTCAGGTGGTATGTTACTGCTTGGTTTCGGGTTATCGTTTTTATACAAAGCCGAAAAATAGTCTTATCTAACCAACTATAATCAGTGGTTTCTTTATCAATCTAATTTTTACACCAAATTTATATTACATCAAAACAATTTTATTTTAATTTTTTCGTTATAAATAGAGAAATCCCCCTCTTCATAATGAATTAGTTGTAATAAAATTAGGGATTTTAAAAATTGGTTATTTAGTTTAAACCGCTCTTATACATAGCTAGGAGCGGTTTTAATGTAAATAGAACTGATTTTTATCTATCCATTCCCATACCTTTCTATCTAGCATAGGAATGACATTTTTACCATCTTTTATTGCCTGTCTAATAAACGAAGAAGAGATTTCTATAATAGGAGCTTCTATGAGTTGAATATTTGCTTTAAACTCTTTAAATCCTTGTGGTTGAGGAACACGTAAAACTTGTCGAGCAATAGTATCATCTACTTTTCCATCGGCAATACGTGGATAAACAATAATGTGGTAATTTTTTATTATAGTTTCGAAGTTATACCAACGGTGTAAGCTTTTTAAATTATCCTCCCCCATGATAAGCGAAAATTCAATATTGGGATGGCGCTCTTCTAAATACACCAATGTAGTAATGGTATAGTTTGGTTTTGGTAAATGAAACTCTATATCCGATACATATAGTTTTTCAAAACCTTCAATAGCCATTTTCACCATATCGTATCTATCCATGTTATCTAAAATACGATCTTTGGTTTTGTGTGGGCTCATAGGAGTAACTACGAACCACACTTCATCTAAATCGCTATATTCAGCTAGATGGTTAGCTATTATAACATGTCCTATATGGACAGGATTAAAGGTGCCAAAATATAGTCCTACTTGTTTTTTACTGCACATGGTAAATTATTATGTCCGCCCTCTATAAAAGCTGCTACTAATTTCTCAGATTCTGCTAGGGCCTCGTCTAAATCGTAATTCTTTATAATACAATCAAACTGTGGAGCAGTTGCAAGTTCTATAGAAGCCTTAGCAATTCGCATATTAATGCGATCTTCACTTTCTGTTTTTCGCTTTTTTAATCGAATTTTTAATTCATCTACACTAGGCGGTTTTACAAAAACAGCTAGTGTTTGCTCTGGAAACTTCCTTTTAATACGTAATCCACCAGCTACATCAATATCGAATATTACGTTCTTGCCTAATGCCCAGATACGCTCTACTTCTTTATTTAGTGTTCCGTAAAAGCTGTCACGATAGACTTCCTCCCACTCCAAAAAATCATTGTTATTTATGTGGTCTTTAAAATCTCTTAAACTAATAAAGTAATAATCTTTTCCATCCACCTCATAGTGTCTCTTTTCACGCGAAGTAGCAGAGATAGAAAAGTCTAAGTTAAGTTCCTTTTGTTTTAATAAGTGTCGAACAATCGTGGTTTTACCGCTTCCTGATGGTGCTGAAAAAACGATTAATTTTCCTCCTTTCATTATACTATGTTTAATGCTTGTTCTTTAATCTTTTCTAAGCCATCCTTCATTTGGATAACCAATTTCTGCATATCAGAGTCATTGGCTTTAGATCCTATTGTATTAATTTCTCTTCCAATTTCTTGACAGATGAACCCAAGTTTTTTACCATTAGATTCTCCAGAATCCAAAGTTTTATCGAAATAGCTTAAGTGATTTTTAAGTCGAACTTTTTCTTCCGTTATATCGTATCGTTCAATGTAAAACATAAGTTCTTGCTCGAAACGATTTTCATCTACACTCTCTTTCAACTCAGCTACCGATTTTAATAATCTTTCACGCAAACGAAGCATACGTTCCTCATCTATTGCTTCGATTTGCTCTAAAGCGTCACTTATTTGTTCCACACGAATTCGTAAATCTTTTTCCATAGCTTCACCTTCCTGAAGTCTAAAAGCTTCCACTTCATTTAAAGTTGCTATTAAAGCATTTTTAATAGCATCAGCTTCCTCTTCGCCTATCTCATGAACATCGCTCAATATAGCATCTGGTAAGTTCATAGCAATCCTGAGTAAGTCACTATTTGGATTATCATAAATAGAAGATAATTCCTTTAAATAGGTTTTAATAACTGGTTTATTAATTTTAGTTGGAGTTTCACCACCAGTATGCTCTAGGTGTATATTTACATCTATTTTTCCTCGTTGTAACTTCTCTGCTGTAATTTTTCGAAGGTCCATCTCCATCTCTCGATATATAGATGGTATTCGAACTCGGATATCGATTCCTCTACTATTTAAAGTTCGGACTTCTATCGTAATCTTTTTGGTTGGCAACTGTAATACTTGTTTGCCATAACCGGTCATGGATTGCATCATATTTTTTTCTTATAGAAATAGAAGGGGTAAAGGTATAAAAAAGATTACGAAGTACTTAGGTTTTATACATTGCAAAACATGTATTATCGAGGACGCATCTTGTCTAAACTTTAATACTCTGGACTAAGGATCCTAGAAAAAATTAAACCTTTGCTATCAAAGATTTTGTATCTTTTCAGATGTAATAAATTTCTATCGTATGAAGCGAATTTGGATAAGTATAGTAGCTATTGTTTGTATTGTTATAGGATTTCTATCTTTTACTACCTATAAAAACAATTTCTTTGAAATTTCTAAGCAATTGGAAATATTCATCGACTTATATAAAGAACTCAATACCAACTATGTAGATAATTTAGTTCCGTCGCAAGTAATGGAAAAAGCGATTCAAGGGGTGTTAACTGAGCTAGACCCGTATACCGTATACAGAACAGAACAGCAAATAATAGATGCTCGAATAAATCATTCGGGACAATATGCAGGTATCGGTGCTACCATTCATTTTTCTGGAGACAAAATTTTACTTCTAGAATGCTATGAAAATGCACCAGCTGCAAAAGCTGGATTAAAAGCAGGTGATGAAATAGTTGTTTTTAACGGAACTAAAATTTCTGAAATAACTACCGACTTACAACATAACTTACTCTCTGGAGAATCAGGTAGCGAAGTATCATTGACATATATAAGAGATGGGAAAGAAAATAAAACCACTTTAACTAGAGAACGAATAGAACGAGATGCAGTTCCTTTTTACAAACTTTTAGATGATAATACTGGCTACATTGTATTGGAGGCTTTCAATCAAAAAGCGGCTTCGCAAACAAAAAGTGCACTACTAGAACTAAAACAAAAAGGAGCAGATAAAATTATTTTAGATTTACGAAACAATCCAGGGGGACTGATGAACGAATCGATTAAAATAGTTAACTTTTTTGTCGATAAAGGAGTAAAAGTAACTTACACCGAATCGGTGATTCAAAAATATAATACCAGCTATGTTACTAGGGAAGAACCTATAGATACCGAAATTCCTTTAGCTATACTAATCAATGAACGAAGTGCTTCAGCAAGTGAAATTATAGCCGGAAGTTTACAAGATCTAGATAGGGCTGTAATAATAGGAAATCAAAGTTTTGGAAAAGGATTAGTACAACGAGAATTACCACTAAGTTATAGCACACAACTCAAGGTTACTATTTCTAGATATTTTACTCCTAGTGGTAGAAGTATTCAAAAAATGGATTACGATACAGATTTAGTGGAAAAACGAAACATTCAAGATAAAGATCAGGTTTTTTACACAAAAAACAAACGTAAAGTATATGGTGGTGGAGGCATTATGCCCGATAAATTATTGGAAGAAAATGTAGATCAAGACTTCATTAGAGACCTAAAAAACAATCTACATTTTTTTGATTTCACCTCCGAATATTTAAAAAATAAGGAGAAACCAAACATGGATAACTTTGAGTTAACCAATACGGATTGGCGAAATTTTAAACAATTTATGCGAGACAGAGAGGTGTTCACCAAAACAATGGAAGCTTGGAAAAATTTTGAAACAATAGCTAAAGACGAAACCACAGAATCAACATTACAGACTTTAGAAAAAGAATTCAATAACCAACTAGGGCAGGTCTTAGATCAAAAGTTAGACGCACACAGAAAGACAATTGAACAGAACTTAACCGATATTATTATTCGAAGAACAGATTATCAAAATGCAGCCTATAATTATGCGGCAAAAAACAATGAAGTTGTTCTTATGGCAAAAAACATATTAAATAACAAAAAAGAATATCAAAGCATTTTAGGAATTTAAACCCTATCAATTCCTAATTATCACTATTTTAACAGGCTTAATATATGGATTAATTGTATTTTTTGTAACTTGCCACACTATGGTACAAACAGATAAACAACAACAGGAAAAGCTTGAATTGATTAAAGAGTCAATCAAGTATTTAGAAGAGCGCGGGTTTACAAACATCAAAGCAGAAGTTGATGGTTACGAAGCACCGAGAAGCTTTCAAGAAAAAAATAGTGATTTAGTAATTGCTCCACATGTAGTGGGGGAAAGAGCAGGTGTAAAACATTACTTCAACATGAGTTTGAAAACTGAAGATGAAGCTCTATTAAGATCAAAGTGGAAGTTTTTTGAAACTATTACTAGCATGAGAGATCAGAGGTTTAATGTGTTTACAAAACGTGGACATTTTAAGTTTACCGAAGAAATGTTAGACTCTTTAAACATGAAAAAAGATTACATCAGACTTTAATCATGTCAACGTGCGGAATACCATCTTCTAGATATTCCGCACTTACTTTTTTAAACCCATACTTCCCGTAAAATTCCAATAAATAAGTTTGTGCTGATATCTTTATAGCAGAATATTCAAATCTACTTTCTACTTCTTCCAAAATATACTTTAATAGTGCATGCCCAAGTTGCTTTTTCCTATATTCTGGATGAACTAAAATCCTTCCTATTGAAGCATAATCTGCATGAAAATCGCCTTTTAAAAAGAAACGACCATACGCCAATAACTGATTGTCGTCTTTTAACATTGCATGATATGCTACCAAATCATTGCCATCTATATCTGGATACAAACAGTTTTGTTCTAAAATAAATACTTGTTGCCGAACTTGTAAAATAGCGTACAAATCGGAAGCTGATAATTCATTAAAAGAGACAAAATTAAAGTCCATATAGTTATATAAAATTGTTGCTATACATCTATTTTACTCACTCGTTTTTCATGTCTTCCGCCATCAAAAGGAGTATTAATAAACACCTCTACCATTCCCTTAGCTTGTTCTAATGAAGTGTATCTAGCCGGAATACTTAGTACATTAGCATTGTTATGCTGTCTAGCCAATACTGCTATTTCTTTAATCCAACATAATGCAGAACGCACGCCAGCATGTTTATTTGCTGTCATATTAGCGCCATTTCCACTTCCACAAATAATAATACCAAAATCTACCTTCTTCTTAGAAACCGCTTCGGCTACTGGATGAACAAAATCTGGATAATCTACACTTTCATTGCTGTCGGTACCATAATTAATAACCTCATATCCCTTATTTTCTAACATTTTAAGGATACTGTTTTTATAATCTGTCCCAGCGTGATCGTTACCAATTGCTATTTTCATGAGTATTTTTTTATACAAATATACAATACTCAAAATGCTTTAATTGATTTTTAAGGAAGGATTAAATAGATATAATAATTAAATAACCTATTCATAAACTTTGCTTTTTTACCTCTATATTTAAAATAAAAATAACACCTAAAGCTCTAATATTACTTTTTATTTCACCTGCAAAAAGCATATAAACACCGGTTATAAAACATGATGATTTTCACTAAAAACACCATGTTTATAACTTGTGTATAAGTGTGGACAACCCGTCAATAACTTTTCTTGAATTCTAGTTAATAAATAGCTAATATGGTTTATAAATGACATTTTAAAATAAAACTGTTCTTTAGTTATCCCTATGTAATCTACACTATATCCAGACTTACTAACAGGAATTTCAGAAAATACTTATCCAAGAATACCTGTGGATAACCTAAATTGCGAATTGTGGACAAACTAGCTACACTATTAGTTTTCAGTATATTACATTGTTCACTTTTTGTTGATAATAAGTTGATGATATAAGCATAAGTTTTATTCCAAAAAAATCATAAAGAACTTATCCCTATTATCCACAAACAATCATATGCAGTATTTTTTTATTTAAATTTTTAAAAAGAATATTAATATGAATTGTAATGTGGATAAGATGGATTTCGAAGAAAAAAAAAGAGAGAAAGAAAATGGAATATATTTTTTTGTAAAGTTAAAACTTCGAGTAGCTGAAGAAGAAATAGTACATTTACAATAATTAAAATAGATTTATGTCGAAAAAAAGAAAGTCCTTCAAAGAACAACGAATAGAAGGAATAAAAAATAAAATAATGGAGGCACTGCAGAATGCAAGAAAATCTCCGTTGAATCACAAGCAGATTAGCGTAAGTATTGGAATGACCAAAACGCAAGATAGAAAGAGTATTCAGAAAGTATTAAATGAATTATCTGCAAGTGGTGAAATAGAAGAAGTAAATAGAGGAAGATATATATTGAATCCAAACAATAAGTTTTTCACTGGAAAAATGGATGTAACTAGTTCTGGAATGGGTTATGTTATTGTGGAAGGTGAAGAGGATGATATATTTATTAAAAACAAGAATTTAAATAAAGCCCTAGATGGGGATACAGTTCGCGTATTGCAATTCTCTAAAAAAGGTAAAAGAGAAGGTAAAGTAGTTGAAGTATTAGAACGAAAGCGTACTGAGTTTGTAGGTGAAATAGATATACATGAAAACTTTGCGTTCGTACGAACATCCGATCAGAGTATGTATACGGATATTTTTGTACCAAAAGATCGAATTAAAAACGCTAAAAACGGGCAAGTTGTTTTAGTATCATTTGACGATTGGCCAGAGAACGCCGATTCGCCATTTGGAACCGTAACCAAAATATTGGGATATCCTGGAAAACACGAAACAGAAATTCATGCTATTCTAGCTGAATATGGTTTGCCAGCCGTTTTCCCAAAAGAAATAGAAGACTTTGCAAATAACATCGATACTCGTATTAAAGAAGATGAAGTAAAGAAAAGAAAAGATCTACGCGACTTACTAACCTTTACAATTGATCCTGCAGATGCTAAGGATTTTGACGATGCCTTATCTCATAGAGTATTAGATAATGGAAATACAGAGATAGGAATTCATATTGCCGATGTTTCGCATTACGTAAAGCCTGGTTCTATTCTGGATCAAGAGGCTTTCTTGCGCGCAACTTCTGTTTATTTAGTCGATAGAGTTGTACCTATGCTTCCAGAAGTATTATCTAATCAAGCATGTTCCTTACGACCTGATGAAGATAAGTATACCTTTTCGGCTTTATTCGAACTAGATAAAAATGCCAAAATAGTAAACGAATGGTTTGGTAAAACTGTAACCCGTAGCGATGCTCGATTGGCCTATGAAGAAGCACAGCATGTAATTGAAAATGCTGCAAGAGATAAGTCCTGTGTTATACCAAAAAGAATAGCAACAGGAAATAAAGAATACCAATTACCAAAAGAAATTGTAAATTCTATTTTATCGATGGATAGGCTAGCTAAAATTCTTCGTAAAAAACGAATGAATAATGGAGCGATTTCTTTTGATAAAATTGAAGTTAAGTTCATTTTAGACTCAGACAATGAACCTACAGGAGTTTATTTTACAGAGAGCAAAGACGCAAATAAACTTATAGAAGAGTTTATGTTATTAACCAATAAGCGTGTATCGGAGTTTGTTGGAAAATTAAATCCAAAGAAAAGTTTTATTTATAGAATTCACGACAAACCAAATAGCGATAAGCTAGAAGCCTTACAGAGTATAATTAGTCGCTTTGGTTATAGAATCAATATGCAAGAGTCTGGAATGCTTTCTAAGTCCTTAAACAAGCTTCTAAAAGACGTACATGGTAAGAAAGAGCAGAATCTAATTGACACCCTTACCATTCGAACGATGAGTAAAGCAGCTTATACGACTCAAAATATTGGACACTATGGTTTAGCATTCGATTATTATTCACACTTCACATCGCCTATTCGTCGATATCCAGATATAATTGCACATCGTTTACTATTACATTATTTAGAAAATGGAAATAGCGTAAAAGAAGAGGATATCGAAGAAATGGCTTCACATTGTAGTGAAATGGAGGTACTTGCTGTAAATGCCGAAAGGGATAGTATAAAATACATGCAAGTGAAATACATGAAAGAACATGAAGACGAAGAGTTCTTAGGAGTAATTTCTGGTGTAACGGAGTGGGGTGTTTATGTAGAGATAATTGAAAATAAATGTGAGGGAATGGTTCGCTTACAAGATATACCTGGTGATTTTTATGTTTTCAACAAAGACGACTATGCAGTGCAAGGTCGACGAACCAAATATACCTACCAGTTAGGTGATGAAGTAATCGTACGTGTAAAACAAGCAGACTTGGTTAGAAAACACTTAGATTTTATATTATTAGGACACAAATAGAAGAAATCATCTAGGTAGTCAAAAATATTGTATTTTTGATAATTATGGAAAGTGGACTTCTATACGCACCTATTTACGGTTTAATTTTAGCTTTTTCCTTTGGTCCCGTTTTTTTTACTCTAATCGAAACGAGTATTACCAAAGGATTTAGAGCTGGGCTATTTTTTGATTTAGGTGCCATATTTGCCGATATTATTTTTTTATTGGTTGCCATTTTTAGTACTTCTCAAATTCTCGATAAGCTAAAGGACGATCCAGCTTTATATATATTCGGTGGGGTTCTTATGCTGGCTTATGGAATTACAACCTATGTGCAAACTAGTCGATCTATATTTAAAATAGTTAGAGAACATTATGCCGTGGTTGTAAAGAAAAATTTAGGGAGCCTTTTCTTAAAAGGATTTTTACTAAACTTTGTAAACTTTGGGGTTTTAGCAGGATGGGTTGGAATTCTTATAATTGCTACAACAGCTACTACAAATACTCAAAATATGTATTTGTTTTTGGTAATTGTACTGCTTAGCTTTTTTGCAGTTGACCTATTGAAAATTCTTCTAGCTAAAAAACTTAAAAGTAAAATGACTCCGCGTTTTATTATAAGCACCAAGCGTTGGATAAGTATTCTGATAATCGCTTTCGGTGTTCTATTGCTCTTGCAAGGAATATTCTTTAATAAGTTCAAACCCGACTTTAATCTCCTTCCAAGTAATGAGGAAATAATAAGTATAAAATAAAAAAAGCTACTTCTATATTTTAGAAATAGCTTTTAACTTATTGAGGCATCGAGCGGATTCGAACCGCTGTACAAGCTTTTGCAGAGCTCTGCCTAGCCACTCGGCCACGATGCCTTTTTTGATAAGTGCAAACTTAATAAAAATAAATTTAATAAGCGAATATAGATTAAGAGTTTATATAAATCTCTCTTTCAACATCCATAGAAACACTTACTTCTGCTACATCCCCACCGATTGGAGGATTAATTTTAGCAACCGTTATACGTAATTTAACTACTGCTCTTGCTTCTTTAAAAACACGGTCTATTATGCGTTTACTTACATGTTCTAAAAGTTTAGAACGAACTGCCATTTCCTCTTTTACAATTCTGTTTAGTAAAACATAATCTACTGTATCTGCTAAATTATCGCTTAAAGCAGAGGGCATAAGATTTGTCCAAACTTTAAGGTTTACCAAATATTCCGAACCTATTGCGGCTTCTTCTTCTAAGCAACCATGATTGCTATATACTCGAATATCTTTTAAATGAATGACTCCCATCTCTTTTTTGCTTTTAGCAAAGATAGTTTTAATATCTTTGCTTTTATACTTTTAAGACCATGGAAAAAGAAACAACAAGCCTTAATTTTCTAGAGCAAATAATAGAAAAAGATTTAAAAGAAAAATATACCAAAGACCAACTTCGTTTCAGGTTTCCACCAGAACCAAATGGTTATTTGCATATTGGACATGCGTCGTCTATCTGTTTAAATTTCGGATTAGGTGAGAAGTACAACGCGCCAGTAAATATGCGTTTTGACGATACCAATCCACTGACGGAAAAGCAGGAGTATGTTGATGCTATAAAACGCGATGTAGAGTGGTTAGGTTTTGAATGGGACCAAGAATTGTATGCTTCTGATTATTTCCAACAATTATATGATTGGGCAGTAGTTCTTGTTAAGAAAGGATTGGCTTATGTAGATGAGCAAACTTCCGAAGAAATAGCCGAGCAAAAAGGAACGCCTACTACACCCGGTACAGCAAGTCCATACCGAGATAGAAGTGTTGAGGAAAATCTAGACTTACTTGAGCGAATGCGAAAAGGTGAGTTCGAAGAAGGGACTTATGTGTTACGTGCTAAAATAGATATGGCTTCGCCTAATATGCTTATGCGGGATCCAATACTTTATCGTATTGTAGATGCACCACATTATCGAACAGGCGATGAGTGGCATATTTATCCAATGTACGATTGGACACATGGCGAAAGCGATTATATAGAGCAAATAACGCACTCGTTTTGTACCTTAGAGTTTCTACCTCATAGAGAATTATACGATTGGTTTTTAGATCAAATATATGATGAGGAAAAAATAAGGCCAATTCAACGTGAATTTGCACGACGTAATTTAAGTCATACGGTAGTAAGTAAACGTCAATTATTACGTTTAGTAGAGAATAATGTTGTAGATGGTTGGGATGATCCTAGAATGCCTACTATAGCAGGTTTACGCAGACGTGGCTATACTCCAGAGTCTATTGTAAACTTTGCTAACAGTATTGGGGTAGCAAGGCGTGAGAACCTAATTGACATGTCACATTTAGAATTCTATGTACGCGATGATTTAAATAAAAAAGCAAATCGTGTTATGGCGGTTTTAGATCCGGTCAAATTGGTTATTACCAATTATCCAGAAGGAAAAGAAGAGTGGTTGGATTCTGAAAACAATCCGGAAGATGAATCTGCAGGCTATAGAAAAATTCCATTTAGTCGTGAAGTTTATATCGAACGAAGTGATTTTAAAGAGCAAGCCAATAGAAGGTTTTTTAGATTAACACTTGGCAAAGAAGTTCGGTTAAAAAGTGCTTATATCATTAAAGGAGAGTCAGTAGTAAAAGATGAAGATGGAAATATTCTAGAAATCCATTGTACATACGATCCAGAGTCAAGAAGTGGTAGTGGTACAGAAGCATCTAAAAGACGTGTAAAAGGTACTTTACATTGGGTGTCTGTTCCACATGCCATAGAAGCTGAAGTTCGATTATATGATAGGTTATTTACAGAAGCTGATCCTAATAAGGATAAGGATATAGATTTCCTTGAATATGTAAATCCTAATTCTTTAGAAGTTATTACAGGATATGTAGAACCTGACTTAATAGATTTGGAAGTGGAAGATAAAGTACAATTTCAGAGGTTAGGATACTTTGTAGTAGATAAAGACACGACCAAAGATAAATTAGTGTTTAATAGAACAGTACCACTTCGTGACTCTTGGGCAAAACTAAAAGATTAATATATTACTTTAGTTATGTGATAGTTTATTAATAAATTAACCGATACTTAACAGCTAACTCTAGCTTTTATCTATAAGTTTGATAGTAAGTTAATATTAAAAATAAATAAAATTATATGAGATCAAATACAGGAGAAACTATTTTAGCCTTATTAACCGGTGCTATTGTAGGTGCTGGTATCGGTATACTTTATGCCCCAGCAAAAGGAAGTGAAACTAGAAAAAAGCTTGGTGAAGAAGCTAATAAAGCTGGTGATAGAATACGTGAGACCGTAGAGGAAACCACTTCAAATCTTTCTAAAAAAGCACAGAAAACACGATCTGATTTTGAGAAGAAACTAGCGGAAACTTTAGAAAGCACAAGTCATAAGGCCGATGATATTTTACTGGCTTTAGAAGAAAAATTAGAAAAACTTCGAGAAGAAAACGCAAAGTTTGGAAATAAAATAAGCAGTAAAAAATAAGCTCTTATGCCGTATAGTAACTTCGGGGATAACCTACATAAAATAGGTAATAAAATCATAGAATATGGTGAGTACAAGCTAGACTATTACAAGTTACTCTTGTATAAAACGGTCATGAAAATGGCTAGGTCTATATTTTTTGCTCTTTTATTCGGTGCTGTATTATTACTTATATTCTTTTTTATTTCCTTTGGAGTAGCACATTTAATTGGTGATGCATTAGGAAACATAGCTTATGGTTATCTAATAATGGGAGGGTTTTATATTCTAATATTAATTTTAACGATGGCTTTCGGTAGAAAAATCTTAGAGCGACGAATACTATACAAGACTTCCGAATGGTTTATAAATGATGACTATAAGAAAGATAGAAAGTAAAGCATGAAAAGGAATAAAAGATATACCAGTTTCGAAGAATTAGATAGAGATTTAATGTTATTAGATCTTCAAGCCGATATATGTAAAGAAGAAATTCGATTGGCATCACAAAAAACCAAAAATGCATTTCAACCTGGACAAATGATTCAGTCTTTCTTTTCTGGATATGTACGAAGAACGCTTACCGAAAAGGCAATCGACCTTGGTTTGAACGTGGTTCGTACCTTTTTATATCGAAGATAAGTATTGATATACCAAATAAAAACAACCGCTTTAGATAAACTCTAAAGCGGTTGTTTTTTTATAGAATAGCGAATAAGGAATATTATTCCCCTAATTTTTTGTTCTCGTCTTTTTCTTTATTCTGTCTTTTTATCTCTTCACCAATTTGATTGCTTGCAACGAAAGAGGCCAACATATTGTTTAGCATATCACTACCTGCTTCTGGGCTGTTTGGCAATAGAATTAAATTGGAGTTTGTCGATTCTCCTATGGATTGCAAGGTATCATAGTGTTGTGTAACTACAATTAAAGCGGAAGCTTCTTGAGAGTTAATTCCTATTTTGTTTAGAATATCTACACTTTCCTCTAGTCCTCTTGCAATTTCACGGCGTTGGTCTGCTATACCTTGTCCTTGCAAACGCTTACTTTCGGCTTCAGCTCTTGCTTTAGCTACAATTCTAATTCTTTCTGCCTCTGCTTCGTATTCTGCTACTACCTTAGCGCGTTCCGAAGCATTGATTCGGTTCATCGCCACTTTTACTTTTTCATCTGGATCAATATCCGTAACTAAAGTTTTTATGAACCTATATCCGTAGCTTAACATTGCATCGTTTAGCTCTTCGCTTACCGCTATAGCAATATCGTCTTTACGCTCAAAAACATCGTCTAAACGCATCTTTGGCACCTCTGCACGGACTACGTCAAAAACATAGGAAGTGATTTGTCCATGTGGATCTTCTAATTGATAAAAAGCATCGTATATTTTTTCTCTTCCTACTCGAAATTGAACCGAAATTTTTAATCGAACAAATACATCATCTTTTGTTTTGGTTTCTACCAATACATCTAATTGTTGAACCTTTAGATTTACACGTCCTGCGATTTTATCGATTACAGGAATTTTAAAGTTTATTCCTGGATTTGAAATTTTTACAAATTTTCCAAAGCGTTCTATAATAGCAGCGCTTTGTTGTTTTACAATGAAAAGTCCGTTTAATAGAATTAGGATAGCAACACCTAATATAATATATCCTGTTATCATATTTTTTTTATTAAAAATAACTAAAATATTAGAACTATAGCTGTATTAATCTATTTGTTCTATAAAGGTTCGGATTCTATTAACGCTTTTTTCTTTTCCAAGTAACTCTATAATTTGAAATACATCTGGACCTTTCATTTCACCTACTAGAGATAATCGCAATGGCATCATGACACGACCAAATCCTATTTTTTCTTCTTCCACCCAATCTTTAACAGCATCGGATAGGGTAGTGCTTTCCCATGTATCCTGAGTTGATAAGATTTCTACTACTTTCTGTAAAATATTGGAAGTATCTTCTTTTACAGCTCTTCCTTTTGCTTTTTCATCATAAGTAGTAGGGCATTCAAAGAAGAAGTCGCCTTGTTCCCATAAGTCTTTAGTAAAGGTGATTCGTTCTTTTAATAGTGAAACCACTTTATTTAATTCTATAGTAGTATCTATATTCTTCTCTTTTAGAATATCTTTTAATGCACTTACTAAGAAGCCATCTTCTTTCGTTTGCATGTATTGGTGTTGGAACCAATCTGTTTTTTCTGGATTAAATTTAGCTCCTGATTTGTGAACTCTAGAAATGTCGAATGTGTCTACTAATTCTTCCAAACTAAATATTTCTTGCTCTGTACCAGGGTTCCATCCTAATAAGGCAAGCATGTTTATCACTGCTTCTGGTAAATAGCCAGCTTCTCTATATCCTGATGCTATTTCACCATCTGGCGCATGCCATTCTAATGGGAAAACAGGGAATCCCATTTTGTCTCCATCACGCTTGCTTAATTTCCCTTGACCTACAGGTTTCATAATAAGTGGTAAATGTGCAAACTCTGGAGCTTCCCAACCAAAGGCGCGATATAACATCTTGTGTAGTGCTAAGGAAGGTAACCATTCTTCACCACGAATAACATGGGTAATACGCATGGTTTTATCGTCTACTATATTGGCTAAGTGATAAGTAGGCATTCCATCGCTTTTGAACAATACTTTATCGTCTAGCGTGCTGGTATCTACTTTCATCTTACCACGAATCATATCCTCTAGTTTCAATACTTCAGAAGCTGGTGATTTGAATCGGATAACATATTCATTGCTATTCTTTAGTTTTTCTTTTAGCGTGGCTTCGTCCATATGTAAAGAGTTATTTAACTCATCGCGATTATGCCAGTTGTAGATAAAAGTTTCTCCTTTGGCTTCATATTCTTTACGTAATGTTGCTAACTCTTCTGCGGTATCGAAAGCATAGTATGCATTTCCACTTTCTATTAACTGCAAAGCGTAGTCTTTATACATATCCTTTCGTTCGCTTTGTCTGTACGGGCCACAATCTCCTTCTTTTCCTGGGCCTTCATCATAAGGAATGTTTAACCAGTTCAATGCTTCCACAATATACTCTTCGGCACCTTCTACAAATCGGTTTTGATCCGTATCTTCTATACGAAGAAGGAAATCTCCATCGTGCTTCTTAGCAAATAAATAATTGTAGAGAGCTGTACGTACTCCTCCTATATGTAATGGTCCTGTTGGACTTGGTGCAAAACGCACTCGAACTTTTTTAGACATATGCTATAACTTTTTAATCCGTGCAAAGATACAAATACTAGAGGCCAATAGGTATTTATTTTTAGAATCCTATCTTGATGAGGGTTATTTTTATAATCTCTTTAAATTATAATATATATTCGATTTAGTCTATGGTATTCGCTTTAATACTGTTGTTGTTTTAATATATATACCTAATATTGTGAATGTAAAAATAGGTAGATATGTCCAATCGTAAACTTCGTTCGGAAAAGAACTGCTTAAACTGCGGAAGGTATGTTGAAGTTAGGTATTGTTCGAATTGTGGACAGGAAAACACCATCAATAGACCATCGTTTTATTACTTGTTTACCACTTTTTTTAGGGATTTAGTTAATTACGATAGTAATTTTTGGCAAACTATTTCTATTCTGTTTTTTAAGCCAGGTTCTGTTGTAAATCAATATCTCGCTGGTAAAAGAAGTAGTTTTGTGTCGCCTATAAAACTCTATTTTTTTATTAGTCTATTTACATTTTTATTGCCCTATAATCTGATAAATTATAATGATGTAGACTATATTGATGCTACATCAGATGAATTCAAAGATTATCCTAGTGGTTATTCAAAAAAATCTATAGAAGA
>Ga0209487_1001856_pt1 | contig 17503 bp, 15 predicted proteins | sample Poulit2012_FD_187524 | JGI IMG/M metagenome (GOLD analysis project Ga0209487, IMG submission 187524) | Agricultural soil microbial communities from Georgia to study Nitrogen management - Poultry litter 2012 (SPAdes) (version 2) | ecosystem: Environmental > Terrestrial > Soil > Agricultural land...
GATAGATGGCGAAAAAGCTATCTATTTTTTTAAAACTCCTGAAGCAAACTCATGATTTGTGAACAATTTCCGAACAAATATCTCTCAGTATTTACTTAAACTGTTTAAATAGGTAAGATATAAAAGCATGATTCTTCATGATATCTAGAGAGGGGTAGTACAATGGAACAACTCGTTCAACAAGTAGAAAGCTTGCAATTATTGAATCATTTTCTTTTGACATTACTCATATTAATTCCTATGATTCTAATCGCGAGAACGGTCGTTGCAGGAACACGGTATTCGCCAATTCTTATCATTGTTATTTTTGGCTTACTAATGGGTTTCTTGCTCGTTGTGAGTGATTTAGCTGAACCAGGTCTAAAAGCATTTCCAGTATTAGAATTAGTTTCTCAAACAACAAATATTGCACTTATCGTTACTTTTTTTGTTGGTGGACAGGAAATACGAAAGATTTTTGGCAACAAAAGTTTAGAAACAAAAGAATTACTTATACATAATGAAGATGAGACAGTACTAGGGACAACTAGAACCCAGCTATTTCTTATCATTCGCTCTTTCTTGCTTTTAATTGGTATTGAAGCATTAACACGTTTAATACTAGGATTAGATGGCGGTGCATTGAGTAGCTATTATCCTATTATGGCTTATTTAGGCTTAATAGGTGCAATTATCTTGATTGACAATAGAGCAACAATAAGAGAGAAACCGTTATATATTCGAAAAGGTATCCTCGAAATTATAGTCATTATTGGCGTTTTAATTATCTCATTTCACTTAGCAGAATTGATAAGTGAACTTATTTCGTTACCGTCCATTTTCTTTGCGATGATTATCTCAACATTATTTGGAGTCATATTTTATAACTATGTTTTTGGCCCGACAATTAAAGCATTATTATTCTCAGGTATTCCAGCGGTTCTTGCTGGGACTTTTACAGTCGGTGGATCACGTATCATCGAAGTTTTAGAACTTGATGGTGCAGGATCTGTTCTTGGATATGGATTTTTCGGACAAATTTTCTGGATGTTTGGCGGTATGGCATTGTTAATTTATATAGGAAGAACGGTAGCTGTGCGTAATTTAGCACCAGGGATGGCGGGTGCGTTATCACATACCGGATTAACAGGTGCTTGTACAGCGGGAGATTTAGGAAAAAGAGCGGCTAATCGCGCACCAATGCTTGTTAATATCCCTTTTGCTATGCACGCCTTTGTTTTTGGGATCTTAGGAATAAGTATGGATCGTGGATCATTACTCATGACTCCATCACTTATTATGTTAGCGATAGGAGTTGTGTTACTCATTATCGGTTTGAAAAATATAAGAAAACCCTATACAAATGATCGTGCGGAAATGTCATCCTTACTACAGTTTGGCTTTGGTTGGCAAATTATTGCGATCTTTGGTGGTTTAATTTTATTAAGTCTCGGTTCAATGCCTATAGATTTTAGTGTTATGGCGAAAGCATCAGCTATTTCACACTTTGGTCTATTTGCTGGCGTTCAAGAGGGAATGTTTGGTGCTGAAGCAGCGGGATTAATTACTTTCACATTTTCGATGACATTTATTGTGCATCCATTTGTCTTCTTTTTATTCGGAAAAGCGATGGAGAATGATGAGAAAATGCCGAAGTTACCTGTTTTAATTTTAGCAATTATCGGAGCTCTTGGCATTTTAGCCTCCGTCTTTTTCATCTAAGATTAAAGCACCTTTTTACTTGAATAAAGATAAGCCATAAGAAATCACTATGATTCTTATGGCTTTTTGTTAACTCGTTTTTTGATTTCCTGTTACATTTACCCCAAAAATCGCTCCAATGATAGTGACAAGTAAGAATCCTAAGTGATAAAACACTTGTGTTAGGGTAAAGTGCTCACCATAGCCCAAAAATTGAAAAAGATAAATCAGAAAACTATAACTTAAACTAAGTCCAGAACCTATGATCCAAGCCTTTTGTTTCGCTTTCGCACCACTGATGAATCCACTAATAAATAAGATCAGAAAACTTGCAACCATTGCTAATTGATCTAATAATGGATTTTTTAATGGTGAAAAACGTAAAAACAAGGCAAGAATAGTACTCACCAAAATCAGTAAAATAATCATCGTTAACCACCCATACAAAACTGCCGTTAGACGTTGTTTCAACAGATTTCCCTCCCCAGGTCTTGTCCAAACACTTATTATTAACATATGAATAAACAATCGTAATTAGACATTTTACATTCACTCGATTACATAATCCCTGTTTAATTAGGGCATTATAAATAGGACTTTCTGTAATTAAACTAAGATTTTAAATAATTAAAAGGTGAGTGAGAGTCGATGTATACAATCATTATCCGAACTATTTTGATCTATGGATTCGTCGTGTTATTTTTTCGTTTAATGGGAAAAAGGGAAATTGGCGAATTAAGTTTGTTGGATATAGTGATTTCAATTATGATGGCCGAAATGGCGATCATCGTTATTGAAGATACATCAAAACCTTTTTATGCATCATTGGTTCCTATGTTTCTCCTTGTTTTAATTCAGCGAATTACTGCTCTTTTTTCATTAAAAAGTAAAAAATTTAGAGATTGGTTTGAAGGGAAGCCCGCTGTTATGATTTTAAATGGAAAAATAGATAGACAAGAAATGAAGAATCATCGATATAATATCGATGATCTCATCCTCCAACTTCATGAAAAAAGCGTTAAATGTATTCGAGATGTTGAATACGCGATTCTAGAGCCATCAGGAAAGTTATCTGTCTTCCCTAAAGAAAAAGCAGAATCTAAAGGGTTTGTTCATGTCTTAATTGCTGATGGAGAAATCTTGGAAGATGCTCTTAAAATGATCAATAAAACAAAGCAATGGTTAAAAGCTGAACTTCAAAAACGTGGTTACAATCAATTAAATAAAATTTTCTATTGTTCATTTGATGAATCCGAAAAATTTTATATCGATTTAAACTATGAAAAAGCAAATAAGAATGTGTAAAAATTTTTATAAAGGTAGATAGACTCTTTGCAGTCTATCTTTTTTACTGTAAAAATTCATAAGATGCCAACGTCTAAGAACTAAATAAAATTGAAATTGGAGTGGAAGCATGAAAACTGCTATAATATAATAGTTAGACTGTTTATAAAATTTTTATATTATTTTTTTAGGTTAAAATATGCCCGAGAACAAAAGGAGAAATTTTAGTAGATGGGGACAGTTATTTTGTATTTTATGATTAGCTTATTAGCAAGTGTTATCGGAGCAATTGCCGGTATTGGTGGAGGTGTTTTTATCAAGCCAATCCTAGACTTCTTCGGAGATTATCCACTTGCCACCATTGGGATACTTTCATCAACGACTGTATTTACGATGTCAGCTGTTTCTCTTTGGACTAGACGCCGAGAAGTTAAGATGATGAATAAGGCGACATCAATTTTGTTAGCTTCAGGGGCTGTAATAGGTGGGCTAGTAGGTAAAATAGCCTTCAAATCACTGCTGACATACAGTTGGGTTGGCAACGTTCAAACAACTGCTCTGATTATTATTTTCAGTGCTGTACTCATATATGTACAGTTTAAAGAAAAATTTCCAAGTTTTTTTATTCGGAATAAAGCAGTTATCTTAACCATGGGATTTGCACTCGGTTTGTTTTCAGCCTTTTTAGATATTGGCGGAGGCCCACATAACATTGCATTACTGAGCTTGTTTTTTGCTATGGATGCTAAAAGATCAAGTTTGTACTCATTATTTATTATCTGTTTTTCACAGATGTCCGCGTTGCTTTACATATTTATCAGTATGGATATCTCAAGTCTAGATTTAGGGATGCTACCTGGAATGATGGTTGGTGGTGTTTTAGGTGGAGCGCTTGGTTCAAACCTTTCCAAATGGTTTACGAATAGAGGGGTAAGCATTGTTTTTAAAACATTACTAGCAGGACTTGTATTATTGAATATCTATAATTTGTTTCTCTAGTCATGATAAAAACATCATACTTATAAAAATGACCAAAGCCATAAGAAGAACTCACACACTTCTTGTGGCTTTGATTATTTTATTGTTTCTGGCCATTCAGCGCTTTCTAAGTAAAGGTTTGAGATCAGAAAAAGTCATTACTTTCAATAAGAAAACATAAAAGAAATAGAGGATCGTTAAAAAAATTAAAAGTAAAAGTAGATGAATTAAATTTGTCTGATCATGTGGTATCCAGTCAATTAAAATTTTACCCGTCAGATAAGTCATACCAATCAGGCAAATCATTTTTGCTTGATCAATCCATTTTAATTGATAGCCAATGACTTTTTTTAGACTGTAATAATGCATTAAAGTGGTGAAGATGGCAGTCACGGCTAGCGCTATCACCGTGCCGAAAATACCCAGTGAACTTTGGCTGGTTAATGAGACTAGGACAACATATTTTACAAGGGTAGAAATAAATGTATTTCGCATGGCTACTTTAGCAAAATCTAAAGCTTGTAAGGCTGAAATGAGAGGAAATTGGACATAAACAAACAAATAGAACGGAGCTAAAAATCTAATTAAATAAGCAGCTTGGTCACTATCGAACATTAGGGTGAGAATGGGATCAGTAAAAAGTAACAAGGCCACAGTTGCAATTGCGCCCGAAACAAAAGAAATTCTGATGGCCTGGTTAATGCGATAATGGATCGTGCCAACTGCATGTCTTGCATCAGCTTCACTAATATTTGGCATTAAAGCAATACCAAGTGCATGAGTGATAAATGTTGGAAAAAATAATAATGGCATGGCATAGCCTGTTAAAATGCCATACTGTTTTGTTGCTACAGTCGAAGTAAACCCCGCAAATGACAGACTTTGAGCAACCAAAACGGGCTCTAAAAAGGCAGAAACTGAACTGATTATCCGACTTCCCGTACTTGGAATCGCTACTGAAAAAAGTGATTGAATTGTATCTTTAGCTTTTTTGAATGATAGGAAAAACTGGCTTTTATAATCAGTCATTTTATAGCGCTTAAAATAACTTGCTAAAAATAGAAATGAAATGACCTCACCAGCTATACCTGATAACATCGCACCAACTACCGCAAATTCAATCCCATAAGGCAAGAGTAAGTTAACAAAAAAGTGAATCGTAGCAATTCTGACGATTTGTTCAAGCACTTGAGCATAACTTTGTGGTTTCATATTCTGCAAACCTTGGAAATAACCTCGCAAAACAGAGGTTAGGCCCGTGATTGGAATCATTGGAGTCATAGCTAAGAGAGGGTATAGCGTTCTTCTATCTGTCAATAAGTAGTTTGCAATATAAGGAGCTGCAATGATAATAATCCCGACCAAAAGTAGGCTTGTTAATCCAGTAATAATTAACGAGACAATTAGGATTTGTTTAATTTGTGTCGGTTTATTTTGTGCCTTTGCTTCGGCAACACGTTTTGATATGGCTATAGGTAAACCAATTTGGGATAACGTGTACATTAAAAATAAGGTAGGTATCGCCATATTGTAAATCCCAATACCTTCTTCACCGATTAGTCTAACCATAATGATTCGATTAAAGAACCCAATGACTCGAGTGATCAACCCTGCGATGATTAAAATAACGGTGCCTTTTAAAAAAGATTGTTTTGCTGTCATGCTAAAATCCTTTCTTCTCAAAGTATTAAAAATAATATACAATGGAGTATATGCATTTGAAGTGTACAAGCATGACAAGTTCATTAATTTAGCACCTTTGAAGGAGGATGTCTCATGATAGAGAAGCACGTGGATGACTGGAAGCCTAAAATAAACCGAGTGATCGAAAGTAAGGTAGCTGAATTCAAGTTACTAGGCTATGGCGATGTATCAGCTGATCGTGTGTGGAATTGTTTATTATCAAAAGTATGGAGAAAAAACAAGGTGATGAAACTTCATGAGGTTGTTGAAGATGTTCTTCATCTTAGTGGCCATCAATATATGACTTTTATCGCAATGGAAACGTATCAGTCAGATGATTTAATGGCTTCAATTGCTGCAGTTACAGAGAGATAGTTTTATAAGAATTAAAGAACGTACATAAGAGGCTCATGTTTACTGTTTACTTTTTTTGTGAGTGACTTTAGGAGGAAAAGGGAATCATGGTTAATAAAAATCGTCTCATTAGTTTTGCAATCATTATACTTACTTTAGCGGCAGTCATCGCAACCACTGTCATGGACGCTACGGATAATCTAACATTAGGACTCGATTTACAAGGTGGAATCGAAATATTATACGAAGTTGAGCCAGTTGATGAAGAGCAGGAAATTAATACAGCTGCTTTAGAGGCGACTGTGCAATCGCTACGTCAACGTGTTGATGTGCTTGGGGTAAACGAACCGAACTTCACGATTGAAGAACCGAATCGGATACGTGTACAGCTGGCTGGAATCAATGATGAAGAAGAAGCTAGAGAGTTATTAGCTACTTCTGGAAGGCTATCTTTTCGTGATGTAGAAGGAACGGAATATTTAGATGGTTCTGACTTAGTTGAAGGTGGCGCTCGTCAAGACTATGACCAATTATCAAATCAGCCAATTGTGAGCCTACAGTTGAAAGATGGACAGCAATTTGGTGACATCACACGAACTATATTAGAAGATCCAGCTTTAGAAAATATATTAGTGATCTGGTTAGATTATGAAGAGGGTGATGATTACCGAACGTCCGAAAAGGTTATTTCGGCCCCTATGATTCGACAGGTACTGAATGAAAGTAATGTGCAAATCGATGGGAACTTCACCATTCAATCTGCTCAACAATTAGCGGATATATTAAATTCAGGCTCATTACCAGTGAATTTGAATGAAGAATACACAAATTCTGTCAGTGCGCAATTTGGAATTGACGCTTTAAATGAGACCGTAATTGCTGGCGCGATCGGTATCTTAATGATCTTTATCTTTATGATTGTCATTTATCGTTTACCCGGCTTTATTTCCGTTATTACTTTAAGTTTATACATTTATTTGGTCATTTTAGTTTTTGGTTGGATGAATGGAGTCTTAACTCTTCCTGGAATTGCTGCCTTGATTTTAGGAGTTGGAATGGCAGTTGATGCAAATGTTATTACATTTGAAAGAATGAAGGAAGAATTAATTTTAGGTAAGAATACATTAGCAGCATTCGAAGCGGGTAATAAAAACTCGTTATCTTCAATTATTGATGCGAATATAACGACATTGATTGCTGGTGGGGTATTGTTTGTGTTTGGTGCAAGCTCTGTCAAAGGCTTTGCAACATTACTCATCGTTAGTATTGTTATCAGTATGTTTACAGCTGTTTATGTTTCTCGTTTATTATTAGGACTATGGGTAAAGAGTGGCTTTTTAAATAAACGCTATTCTTGGCTAGGTGTGAAAGAATCACAAGTGAGAGATATTGGAGATAATTCGCCAGTCAATCATACTGTTTTTGGCAAAAAAGTCGATTTCATTAAAAGTTGGAAAAAGCAATTTATAGTTGTTAGTGGGATTGTTTTAGTGGGTGTGATCTCATTTGTGGTTTTTGGCCTTAACTTAAGTGTTGACTTTACTTCAGGAACGCGAATTGAAATCACAACGGATGAACATTTAACAGAAGATACAATATTAGAAGCGTTCGATCAGTTAGATTTAACTTATCATACGCTTTCGTATTCGGGAAATCAAAATGAAATAGCGGTCATTCGGTTTTCTGAACCCTTAGATCAGGATACGGTAACAACAGTTAGAGTACATTTTGAGAATCAATATCAGGCTGAAATCAATGAAAGTACTGTGTCACCAGTTGTTGGACGCGAATTGGTTCGTAATGCTGTTTTATCTGTGTTCATTGCCGCCTTCTTTATTGTTATTTATGTCGCCATCCGATTTGAATTTCATTCGGCAGTTACTGCTGTTGTAGCCTTAGTTTTTGATGCTATTGTTGTGTTAACAATCTTCAGTATTTTCCAGATTGAATTTGATGGTACGATTATCGCAGCTATCTTAACAATAGTTGGTTATTCAATTAACGCGACCATTGTTGTTTTTGACCGGATTCGAGAAAATTTAAAAGTCAAAAAACGTGTGCGCTCGTATGAACAGCTAAAGTCAATCGTTAATAAAAGTTTACGGCAAACTTTTTATAGAAGCTTAAATACAAGTTTAACGATAATCTTCACAACTTCATCAATCTTATTCTTTGGTGCAAGTGCGATTATGAATTTCTCAATTGCCTTAATGGTCGGATTAATTGCAGGGATGTACTCATCCATGTTCCTTGTCGGTCAATTTTGGGTTGTATGGCGTGGTCGAACCATTAAAGAGAAGCCAATTATTTTTGAAGAGAAAAAACGCGTCACAGGACCACAAGTTTAATTTTGTTTAAGTTTCACTTTTAAGTGGTAAATTCAACTAAGAAGAAAAAAGAGTAAGAGGAGAATATCATGAAAAGCCAAGTATATATTATCTCTGGTCTTGTATTTGCTCTTATAATAGCCATATTTGCTGTGATCAATGTTGATACGGTTGAAGTGAATTACTTATTTACAACCGCTGAATCACCCCTTATCTTGGTCATTTTAGGCTCTGCATTAGTGGGAAGCCTTATGACAGGTGTATTAAGTATTTATCATTTCATTAGAGTTCAGAAAAAAATGCGTGCTTTGGAAACTGAAAACCAGGATTTGCGTTCAATTCAAGGCTTTGAGCGCAGTGAAGAGGTCGAAGCAATATCAGAAGTTGAACTCGTCGATGATACAAATGAACTAAAGTAAAAGATTATCTTCATCATAGTCTTTTAAAAAAACGAATGAATATAGTGTCGCTTAATTGAAGCCCTTGACCTACTCTAGTATAATGAAAAGGTCAGGGGTGAATTTATGTTACCAAGTCAGATGAAATGGAATTTTACATATCAAGAAAATGGAGATGAAATACCATCAACTGATTCAGCAAACATCGTTGATCAACTATTGCAGAATCGTGGGATCACTGATGCAGTTGATGTTGATAAATTTTTAAACCCAAAATTAACAGATTTACATCAGGCAGAATTATTAACAGATTTAGCTAAAGTAAAGACTAGAGTGGATCAAGCCATTGAACAAGGTGAAAGCATTCTTATTTTTGGTGATTATGATGCTGATGGTGTGACCGCAACGACCATTTTAGTTGAAACGCTAAACGAACTTGGAGCAATGTGTGACTACTACATACCTAACCGTTTCGATGAAGGTTATGGTCCTAATCCAGAAGCTTTTCAACAAGCAAAACGTCAAGGCTTTGATGTGATCATTACGGTCGATACGGGAATTGCGGCAGTTGAGTCAGCAACAGTCGCAAAAGAACTTGGCATTGACTTAATTATTACGGATCACCACGAAGCACAAGCCGAGATGCCTGATGCTTATGCTATCATTCATCCAGGCCTTTCAGAAGATTATCCTTTTAAAGACCTTGCTGGTGTTGGTGTCGCTTTTAAAGTCGCTCATTATTTACTAGGCTATTTTCCAAAGCAATTTTTAGATTTAGTTGCGATTGGTACTGTTGCTGATCTTGTGCCACTGGTTAATGAAAATCGGATTCTAGTCAAGTATGGTTTAGAAGCGATTGAACAAACTCAACGTCCAGGACTGAGGAGTTTGAAAGAGGTAGCCTCAATCAAAGGACCTGTTGACGAAGAAGATATTGGTTTTAGAATTGGACCGAGATTAAATGCTGTCGGGCGTTTGGGTAGTGCTTATCCAGCCGTCGAATTATTACTTACAGATGATCCAGAAGAAGCAAAAAGATTAGCGACTGAGATCAATTCAATCAATCAAGAGCGTCAAGAGATTGTCACACAAATTGCCGAAGAGGCGATTGAAATTGTTGAACAAACCAAAGATGACAATGAGTCCGTGATAGTCGTTGCGAAAGAAGGCTGGAATGAAGGGGTGCTAGGGATTGTTGCCTCAAGATTAGTTCGCACGTATCAACGTCCAACCATTTGTCTGACATTAAAACCGGATGAAAAGATCGCCAAAGGTTCTGGACGGAGCATAACTGCGTTTGACTTATTTAGTAATGGCCTTGAGATTCAAGACCAATTCCTTAAGTTTGGCGGTCATAGTCAGGCCATTGGATTGACACTCGATATTGATGCTGTCGATGATGTGAGGCAATCATTGAACCAACTAGCTGATGAAAAACTTAAACCAGACGATTATCAAGAACAAATTGATATCGATCTACCAATTGATATCAACAAGTTAGAATTAGAGACAATAACTCAAATAGAGAAATTAGCTCCTTTTGGAATGGCGAACCCAAAACCCAAATTCTATGTTAAAGGAAATCCGACGGACATCAAGCAGATTGGTGCACAGAAAAACCATTTGAAATTTTCACTTGAAGAACAATCAGCAAAACTTGCTACAATAGGTTTTGGCTTTGGTGATCATGTGAATCGAATGACTAGTCATGATGAGCTTGAGGCAGTGGGTCATTTGCAAATCAATGAATGGAATGGCAATCGAACGATTCAATTTGTAGTCGATGATTTGCGAATTGACTCCAAGCAATTATTCGACTATCGCGGGTCTAAATTTTGGGTCAAACAATTGAGTCATTTACGTGATAGGTCGTCTCTATTCATATCTTTTCAAAAACAAACACAAATAAATGACATTGAATTAATTGCTTTTGATCAACTCGACTTGCAATCAGATTTCGACGTTGAGGACCTAGCTATAGTAGATTTACCAACAAACCTTACTGATTTAGAAGAATTACTGAAAGCAGTTGATCCAAATAATATCTATGTCTGTTATAATCTAAATGGACAAAAAGATTGGACCGCTTTTCCATCACGTGACGACTTTAAATGGTTTTACGGATTTCTCATGCAACGTAAAACCTATCACCATCAGCGTCAACAAAAGATTGTTTGTCAGGATCGTGGCTGGCGTCCAGAAAAGATCGAATTTATCATAAATGTGTTTTATGAACTAAAATTTGTTAAAGTAGAAGAAGGTGTTACTTCTTTAATTGAACAAGTTGAGAAAAAGGACTTATCTGAATCGAATTTTTACCTTAAAGGATTAAAACAAAAGGAAATTCAAGAGAAATTGTATTATTCAAATTATAAACAATTGAAAACATGGTTCATGGATCTTTTAAAAGAAGCGATGGATTAAGAGGAGGAAGAAGTTTATGGATTATAAAAAGTATATTACAATGGTAGATGATTGGCCCGAAGAAGGTGTGCAATTTAAAGATATCACGACGTTAATGGATAATGGTCCAGCCTATAAATCGGCTGTAAATGAGATTGTGGATTATGCAAAGGACAAGAAAGTGGATATCATCGTTGGTCCAGAAGCCCGAGGGTTTATTGTTGGCTGTCCAGTTGCCTATGCTTTAGAAATTGGTTTTGCCCCAGTGCGTAAAGCTGGTAAACTACCTAGAGAAGTGATCAGTGTTGATTATGGTTTGGAATATGGACAAGATGTGCTAACGCTTCATAAAGATGCGATTGAACCAGGGCAGCGTGTATTGATTACGGATGATTTACTCGCAACAGGTGGAACCATTGAAGCAACGATCAAACTCGTTGAAGAACTCGGTGGAATTGTCGTTGGTTGTGCATTTTTCATCGAATTAAGTTATTTAAATGGCTTGTCAAAATTAGACGGCTATGATGTGTTAACATTAATGACATACTAATTTTTTAGTAGCGTACCTAATTTAGGTGCGCTTTCATTGTCCTCACTATTCATGTTATTTAAAGAGTATGATGAATTTATGATATAATTTTTTATAAAGTATTGAAATCAAATTTATAAATGAGATAGAATATAGAACAAAGGAACGAAACTAGAATATAATGGGATAATCTAGTCGGAAGATTGCTAAAGAACAGCTTAGAAATGGGATAGGGTGGTAATCAGATGTCGAAAGGAAATGTGTTGACACTAGAGGACGTTATCGAACGAGCATCATATCTTTCAGATGAAGAAATTGACCTGATCACTCGTGCGTTTGATTTTGCTTATCAAGCCCACCAAGGTCAATACAGACGATCTGGAGAGCCTTATATCATTCACCCTGTTCAAGTTGCAGCTATATTGGCCAATCTTGGCTTAGATGCTGAAACGATCGCAGGGGGATTTTTACATGATGTTGTAGAAGATACGTCAAAAACATTAGATGATATTGAGGAAACATTCGATGAAGAGATTGCAATGCTTGTTGATGGTGTAACGAAACTTGGTCAAATTCACTATAAATCACAAGAAGCTCAACAAGCGGAAAATCACCGAAAAATGTTTATTGCGATGTCAAAAGATATTCGCGTGATTTTAATTAAATTAGCCGACCGAATGCATAACATGCGGACATTGAACCATTTACCAGTTGAAAAACAAAGACGCATTGCTAATGAGACGTTAGAAATTTTTGCGCCATTAGCACACCGTTTAGGTATTTCAACAATCAAATGGGAGCTAGAAGATGTGTCCTTAAGATATTTAAACCCACAGCAATATTATCGAATTGTGAATTTGATGAAACAAAAACGAGAAGAAAGAGAAAAATATATTGATGAAGTGATCGAAGAGGTAAGGGGTCAGCTTGATGGTGTAAATATTGATGCAGAATTTTCTGGTCGGCCAAAACATATCTACAGTATTTACCGAAAGATGATGTTACAAAATAAACAATTTAATGAAATCTATGATTTATTAGCCGTGCGAATTATAGTAAATAGTATTAAGGATTGCTATGCGGTTCTTGGTATTATTCATACTGGATGGAAGCCGATGCCAGGTCGATTTAAGGACTATATCGCGATGCCGAAACCGAATTTATATCAATCGTTACACACGACTGTTATTGGGCCTAAGGGTGCACCGCTAGAAGTACAGATTCGTACACACGAGATGAACGAGATTGCAGAATACGGAATCGCTGCACACTGGGCTTATAAAGAAGGCAAGAAAATTCAACCGAATAGCTCTGAAGAAAAACTAGCGTGGTTCCGAGAAATTCTCGAATCTCAAAGTGAAACAAATGATGCTCAAGAATTCATGGAGTCATTAAAAGTTGAATTGTTTGCTGATATGGTTTATGCCTTTACGCCGAAAGGTGATGTCATAGAATTACCTAAGGGTTCCATTCCAATTGATTTTGCTTATAAAATTCATACGGAAGTTGGTAATCAGACCATTGGAACACGTGTAAACGGTAAGATGGAGCCATTAGACTATCAACTGAAAAATGGTGATATTGTTGAAGTCTTGACGTCCAAACATTCATATGGTCCATCACGAGATTGGTTAAACATGGCGCAAACATCACAAGCTAAAAATAAGATTAAACAATTTTTCAAAAAACAACAACGTGAGGAAAATGTTCTAAAAGGTAAAGAACTCATTGAAAAAGAAATTAACAATACTGATTTCAGTCCGAAAGAAGTGCTAACACAAGAGAATCTTGAACGGGTGGCTGAGCGATTCAATTTCATCAATGTCGATGATATGTATGCAGCAGTCGGTTACCAAGGGATTTCCGCTTCTCAAATCACTTTGCGTTTAACGGATAAATTACGTGAAGAGAAGAAGAAATTAGAGGTCACCGATGAACAATTACAAAAGAAACCGCCTGCAAAAAGTTCGCGACGAAAAGATTCGGGTGTCAGTGTAGAGGGTGTCGATAATCTCTTAGTTCGATTAGCAAAATGCTGTAGCCCAGTACCAGGTGATGAGATCATAGGTTATATTACAAAAGGGCGCGGTGTCTCGGTGCATCGTAAGAATTGTCCGAATTTACAGGCAGACGACATCAAAGATCGCTTATTAGAAGTGAAATGGGAATCTGGAACAACCGACAACAAGCAATATCAAGTTGATTTAGAAATTTCGGCTTACGATCGTCGTGGTTTATTAAACGATGTCCTACAATCGGTTAATGAGCAAGGAACGAATATAGTTGGTGTCAATGGCAAAACAGATGAAAATAAAATTGCTATCATTCATTTAGCTATTTTAATCAACGATACTAAACATTTAAGGGAAATCGTTGACCATATTAAACAAATAAAAGATATCTATACTGTTGAACGGATTGTCCAGTAAAGAAAGGAATTTATGAAATGCGAGCAGTGATTCAAAAAGTGAGTCAAGCGAGTGTGACGGTTTCAAATCAGGAAGTTGGTCAGATTGATCAGGGGTTAGTTGTTTTGTTAGGGGTCACACATGACGATACTGATGCAGATGCTGATTATCTGGCCAGAAAAATCACACAACTTAGAATTTTTGAAGATGACCAGGGTAAAATGAATTTATCTTTAACAGATGTCAAAGGGTCGATTTTATCGATTTCACAATTTACTCTATACGCTGATACGAAAAAAGGAAGGCGTCCTAGTTTCACCGATGCAGCTAAGCCTGACGAAGCCAATCAGCTCTATGAATATTTTAATGAACAATTACGCTCCTATCAGGTAAATGTTGCAACAGGAGAGTTTGGAGCGATGATGGATGTTTCTTTAATAAATAATGGTCCGGTTACAATCATTATAGATAGTGACCAACAGACAAATAAATAGGAATCAGTCATAAGCGCAAATTATTGCGCTTATTTTTTTGAAAAAAATATAAAAAAGCACTTGAAAATTTACATAAAGTTAACAGATGCTTAATATTGACTTCAAACTCTTTTGTTAGAATAGAATTATATGAAGATAATTATACTAGTATGTGAAGCGTTAATGGGTAATAAGGGGAGTGACGTAATGGCAAATCATGCTACGATGACATTTAGAAGTGAAGAAAATAGAGAAGCACCAGTTGACACTATGACTGGAACAAGAACAGATGCTAAGGTCGTCTACCAAACAGAGGACTATAACTTATGGTATGGGGACAACCACGCATTAATCAATGTGAATTTACCTATATATCAAAAAGAAGTGACTGCGATTATCGGACCTTCAGGTTGTGGAAAATCTACTTTGCTTAAAAGTTTAAATCGGATGGTTGATCTTGTACCATCAGTTCGGACATCTGGTCAGATTCAATATAGAGACCAGTCAATTTTGACAAAAGGTTTTGATTTGGAGAAATTAAGGACCAATGTAGGAATGGTTTTTCAAAAACCGAATCCATTCCCAAAATCAATCTATGATAATGTTGCTTATGGCCCCAGAATTCATGGGCTTAAAAATAAGAAAAAACTCGATCAAATCGTTGAGAAAAGTTTACGCCAAGCTGCGATTTGGGATGAAGTAAAAGATCGTCTTAATGATGATGCTCACGGGCTTTCTGGTGGACAACAGCAACGTTTGTGTATCGCACGTGTTTTAGCGATCAATCCGGATGTTATTTTAATGGATGAACCAACATCTGCATTGGATCCTAAATCAACGTTAAAAATAGAGGAATTAATCAATGAACTTAAGAAAGATTATTCAATCGTGATCGTGACTCATAATATGCAACAAGCAGCTCGTATATCTGATCGGACGGCTTTTATGTTAAATGGAGAATTAGTAGAGTATAACGATACAGACACTTTATTCGCAACACCTGATGATAAACGGACCAATGACTATATTACTGGTCGATTTGGTTAAGGGAGAGGGATTATCAATGCAAATACGTAAACAATTTGATTCAGAACTTGATCGCTTAAAAAGTAAAATTGTGAAAATGGCAAAGGATTCACGTTCACAACTTGAAAAATCAATCAAGTCAATTTACGAAAGTGATTTAGAGTTGGCTGAACAAGTCATTGAAAACGATATAGCGATAGATGAGCTTGATATGGAGATCAATGATACCGCGATTCTTTTAATCGCTAAACAACAGCCCGTCGCTAGTGATTTGAGAAAGCTCATTGTCGCGATTCGAATAGCAACAGACTTGGAGCGAATGGCTGATAATGCTAAAAATATTGCTAGATCAACACTTATTTTAGGTGAAGATCATGAGTTAGATATCGATTTATCTTTACAAGACATGACTTTTATTGCTTATGAGATGCTCGATTTAGCCATAGAAAGTTATTTAAATAGTGACTATAAGCTTGCTAAAAAAATGTCTGATCTGGATGATTCAATCGATCAAATTTTCGGTCAAGTTCTTAAACGGATGCTAGATCAAACTGCCACAAATCCACAAAGTATTCAACATATTATGCAAATTGCCTTTGTCGCCCGTTATATTGAAAGATACGGTGACCATTTAACGAATATTGCTGAAAGTATTTTATATCAAGTCAAAGGTGAGAATTTAGATTTAAATGAATAGTTAAATTTAAAAAACTGCCTCCGATGATGGTATTGGATGGCAGTTTTTTTGAAATACTATTGATTTGTGAAATATGATTGTAAGCCTTCGATGATGCCTTGGCTGATTTTATTTTGATAATCATAAGATTTAATTTTTTGTTCTTCTTCTTCATTTGAGAGGAAGCCGAGCTCGAGTAATAAACTTGGTTGCTTAGATACACGAAGCACTTGAAAATCGTCCACGCGCACCTCGCGGTCATTTGCTCCTGTCGCATCGAGAAGTCCTTCATGGACATCATCTGCCAACTGGCGATCACGAGGATTTCGATAAAACGTATTAATTCCATTGGCATAAGGGTACTGTGGCTCACTGTTGTAATGAATACTCAAAAATACATCCGCTACTAAATAGTTGGCTAGTGTTGCCCGTGCTGATAAAGCAAAGTGAGTATCGGCATCTCTTGTTAAATAAACATTTGCTCCTTCGCGCTCTAATTGTGTTTTCAGTAGTTTTGCAGTGAATAGCGCATAATCTTTTTCATATTCATCTGTGATACTAATCGCACCGACATCATAACCACCATGACCTGGATCGATCACAATGACTTTATCTAAAAGTGATGCGGGACCTTTATCCTTAATATCATCGTTAAAATTTAGTAGCCAAGCTGGTATATAACCTTCATTATCATGTGTTTCTACAAGTAACCATTGATTCTCTTCAGCAATGATGGTCACCTGCTCACCCTTTGTTAACACATCATGAATATCTGACTCAGTCGTTGCATCAGCTCGTAAATGCAATGTTTCAACAGGGATTATAAACTCAGGATCAGATAAATCAATCTGACTTATGTCTTCATCAGTGGCATCTTGCTCTAGCTTGTTTTGCTCGAAGTCAGTTTGATCTGTCTTTGACGCATATTCACTAGAGACCCAACCGATTTGATTTTCATAACTGATCGCAAACCAATCGCCATCTTCATCTGTTAATGGATAGGTTTCGCCTTCATTAACATGACCAATTAAATCGTATGATGTGCCTGGTCCGCTGCGTACTAAAAGATCATCGACTTCGATATAGATGGTTTGTGCTAAAGTTGGCTGGTAAATAAATAAAGTCACTAAGAAAAAAATTATATAAAAAATAGTTTGAGATGATTTACGCATGATGTGTTTTGGTCACTCTTTAGCTGTTAATGCATAAGTCAAACAGCGACCATCCTCCTTTTATTTTGTGATCTAATAGTATCATAATCAATCGATCTGGTTACTGTCAAAG
>Ga0209487_1001857_pt1 | contig 17498 bp, 14 predicted proteins | sample Poulit2012_FD_187524 | JGI IMG/M metagenome (GOLD analysis project Ga0209487, IMG submission 187524) | Agricultural soil microbial communities from Georgia to study Nitrogen management - Poultry litter 2012 (SPAdes) (version 2) | ecosystem: Environmental > Terrestrial > Soil > Agricultural land...
ACGGCGCTGCGCATCATCGCCGGCTTCCTGGATGCCGATGCCGGCGACGTGCTTGTCGATGGCCGCTCGCAGCTGGGCCTGCCGCCCAACCGGCGGGACAGCGCCATGGTGTTCCAGGATTTCGCCCTGTTCCCGCACATGAACGTGGCGGCCAACATCGGTTACGGCCTCAGGCAACGCCGGCTGCCGGCTGAGGAGCTGCGCAGCCGGGTTGGGGACATGCTCGGCTTCCTGCAGCTGGAGCACCTGGCCGGACGCATGCCTCACGAGCTGTCGGGTGGGCAGCAGCAGCGGGTCGCGCTCGGTCGGGCGCTCATCGTCCGGCCGCGGGTGCTGCTCATGGACGAGCCGCTGTCGAACCTCGATGCCCGCCTGCGCGTCCGGGTGCGGGCCGAGCTGAAGCAGATCCAGCGGGAACTCGGACTGACCACCGTGTTCGTGACCCACGACCAGGAAGAGGCGCTGTCGCTCAGTGACGTGATCGCGGTCATGAACGAGGGACGGATCGAGCAGGTCGGCCCGCCCCGTGAGCTGTTCGAACGGCCCGTCAACCGCTTCGTCGCCGACGTGCTGGGCGAAGCCAACTTCCTGCCGCTGACTGGCCGGGCCGGCGCCGACACCGTGGAGGTGCTCGGACAGCAGCTGCGGGTGGCGTCCGGAACCGCCGGCGGGCAGCTGCTGCTGGTACGGCCTGACTGGCTCCGGCCGGGGCCCGCCGCTGAAGGGGGCCTGCAGCTGCAGGTGCGGTTGCAGGCGCGGGATTACCACGGCACGTTCGAGCGCTGCTGGCTGCAGCTTGAGGGCCACGACCAGCCTCTGCAGATGGACGTGCCGGCGGGCAGTCTCGAAGCGGAACCAGGCGACGTGCTGCTCGTCAGCCTGGCGCCTGAGCGGGCCGTCACCGTCGTAGGCAAGCTCTGACCGTGCGCTGACTTCGGCGGGCTAGAGTACCGGACGTCAGCGCTCCTACTTGCGCTGGCCGACCGGGGCCGTTAACATCTTCACAAACCAAACGACCGGCGTTACCTGTCGTCCCGGCCTGCCGGGAACATAAGGAGAGTAAGTCATGAAAAGACTCGTAATCTCAATGCTTGCCGCTCTCAGCATCGGCACGGTGGCGACCGCCCAGCAGGGCACCGTCAACCTGCTGTGCAGCCCCGACCAGGCCTGGTGCGAGGCCCTCGGCCCCGCCTTCAAGGAAGCGACCGGCTACGACCTCGAATGGATCCGCGTCGGCTCGAACGACGCGCTGGCCCGCCTGCGCGCCGAAGCCGCCAACCCGATCTTCGACGTCTGGTTCGGCGGAACCGGTGACCCGCACCTCGTCGCCGTGCGCGAAGGCATCACCGAGATGTACATCCCAACCGTGTGGGACGACATCATCCCCAGCCTGAAATCCGTGATCAACGAAGAGTACATCCCGCTGTACGCCGGTGCGCTCGGCTTCTCCATCAACGAAGGCGTGCTGGAGGAGGCCGGCGCGGAGATCCCGACCAGCTGGATGGACCTGACCGACCCGCAGTACAAAGGCCTGATCGCGATGCCCGACCCGAACAGCTCCGGCACCGCCTACACGATCATCGCGACGCTCGTGCAGATCTTCGGTGAGGACGAGGCGTTCGAGATTCTCGAGGGCATCCACCAGAACGTGGCCCAGTACACCAGCTCCGGTTCCGCTCCGGGCCAGCTGGCCGGCCGCGGCGAAGTTGGCATCGCAGTGCAGTTCATGCACGACGGCGTGAAGTTCGCCAACCAGGGCTTCCCGCTCATCACCCTCGCACCCGAAGAAGGCACCGGTTACGAGATCGGTGGCGTCTCGCTGGTCGCCAATGGCCCGAACCGTGAAGCAGCCATCGCCTTCATCGAATGGGCGCTGACCCCCGAGGCACAGCAGATCGCTGCCGCCCAGGGTGATTCGTTCCAGATCCAGTCGAACGTCAACACCCCGGTGCATGAGCTCGCTCCGGACCTCGACAGCATCAACCTGATCGATTACGACTTCGACACCTACGGTGCCCCCGAGACGCGCGACCACCTGGTCGGCCGCTGGACCAACGAGATCTTCCCGATCCCGCGCTGAGCCGGGCTGAACCCGTCTGTGTCTGTGTCCCTGGCGAAACCGGGCAGGTTTCGTCAGGGACACAGCGGTTATAGTTGCTGCTGACTGCCCCGGAGGAAGCCCCCTTGACCCAACGGAGGAACCTGATCACGCGATGAGCGCCCTGCGCGAGCTGAAGGCCACAAGCCGCTTCAGCAGCCTGGCCGTCAGCGGGGCGTGGCTGCCGGCCCTGCTCGCCCTCGCCGGCTTCGCGGCGTTGCCGTTCACCCGGCCTGGCCGGCCGTTCCTGAACTTCGCTGAGCAGAGCTACGGCTGGCAGCTGAACGAACTGTTCGTCTGGCTCGTACCGGCCGCGGCACTGCTGGCGTTCGCGCTCAGTTTCGTCCGCCTGCCCGTCGCTGTCCGTGGCGACCTGATCACGCTCGTTGCCGCGCTCGGCTTCGTCAGCGGAGTGGGCTGGCTCCTCATGAGCGGCGCGCCGTTCGGCCTGGGCGCTGTACTGAGCCTCACCGCGCTGGTGCTGGTGATGGGCACCGGCCTGAGCGAAGGCGGGCGGGTGCAGGGCGACGCATTCATCGCCTCATCGATACTGCTGGTCGCCGTTTTCGTCATCCTGTTCATCGTCTACCCGCTCTACACGGTGCTGCGCGAGGCGTTCGTCGTGCGGGGCGAGTTCACCTTTGATCAGTTCCGCACGACCCTGAGCCATCCTCTGTTCCTGTTCCTCAACAACCCCCGCACCGAACTGAACGAGCTGCAGGCCACGCTCTGGTGGGGTGCTGGCGGGGCCGGACTGCTGGCGGTACTGGCGCTGTGGCGCCGCGCCCGCTGGTGGCGGGTATTGCTGCAGACGCTGCTCGGGTTCGTGCTCGGCTTCGCGGTCGGCGTGATGCTGTACGGCCGCGGTGCGGTGCCGACCAGCCTGCTGGTGCTGACGATCGTAGCGCCGGCCACCACGCTGCTGGGGCTGTTTTTCGCCATCCTGGGGCAGCGTTCCCGCTTCAGGGCGGTCAAAGGCTCACTCGATGTCATCAGCCTGCTGCCCATCATCACCCCGCCGTTCATCCTGGCGTTCGCGATGATCTTCCTGCTGGGCCGGCGCGGCATCATCAGCTACCAGCTGCTGGGCCTGTCAAGCAACGACATCTACGGGGTGCTGGGTGTGTCCCTGGCCCAGATACTGGCGTTCACGCCGGTCGCTTACCTGCTGCTGCGCGGCTCGCTGGCGTCGCTCAACCCGGCACTGGAAGAAGCAGCCCAGACGCTGGGTGCCCACCGTGGTCACGTCCTGCGAACGATCACCTGGCCGCTGCTGCGACCCGGACTGGCGGCCGCTGCGCTGCTCAGCATCATCGAGTCGCTGGCTGACTTCGGCAACCCGATCGTGCTGGGCGGCGACCGCAACTATCTGGCCACCGAGGTGTACCTGTCGCTGACCGGCCGCTTCAACCCCCATGAGGCCGCCGTTTACGGCACGGTGCTGCTGCTGTTCGTACTGGCGGCGTTCTTCCTGCAGCAATGGTGGCTGGGCGGAAGTTCGTTCGTGACGGTGACCGGCAAGCCTGCATCGGGCACGGTCGTCCGGCTGCCACGGCTGGTCGAGTGGCTGTTCATCGGCCTGCTGGCGGTGTGGACCGTCTTCGTGTTCGCACTGTACGCATCGATCGTGTTCGGTTCGTTCACCCAGCTGTGGGGCGTCAACTACACGCTGACGCTGCAGCATTACCGGGACTTCCTGACCGCCGGACTGCCGGTGTTCCTGTATTCGCTGCGCGTCTCGGCGATCAGCGCGGTGCCGGCGCTGCTGCTCGGGTTCCTGGTCGCCTACCTCGTCAGCCGGCAGCGCTTCTTCGGCCGGCGTTTCATCGAGATCGGCTCGCTCCTCAGCTTCGCCACGCCCGGCACGGTCATGGGGGTGGCCTACGTGTTCGCCTTCAACACCGGGCCGTGGCTGCTCACCGCCTCAGCGGTCATAATCGTGCTGGCGCTGGTGTTCCGCAACATGCCGGTGGCGATCCGTGCTGCCGTGTCCGGGCTGGCGCAGATCGATCCGAGTCTCGAGGAAGCCTCGACGATGCTGCGGGCCCGCAGCTTTACGACGCTGCGGCGGGTACTGTTCCCGCTGCTCATCAACACGCTCATCACCGGGCTGATCTACGCCTTCGTCAGCGGCGTGACGGCCGTGTCACAGGTCATCTTCCTGGTCAGCCCCGGCAACCAGCTGGCGACAGTGCTCATGCTCGGCTGGATCGAACAGGGTCAGCTGGGCCGGGGTGCGGCCATGGGTACCGTGCTGATCATCTCGATGCTGGCCGTCATCCTGCTGATGCTGCTGGCCGCCAGGCTAATCGGTAACCGCATGTCAGGAGTAAGGGAACAATGAACGTCATCGAACAGGGCATCACGCCCGCCTCGGTAAGCCTGCAGGCGCTGGTGAAACGCTTCTCGAAAGAGTCGCTGGCGGTCGACAGTGTCGACCTCGAGATCGAGCCCGGTGAACTGGTCACGCTGCTCGGGCCTTCAGGCTGCGGCAAGACCACCACGCTGCGCATGATCGCCGGACTGGAACGGTCCACCAGCGGCTCGATCCTGATCGACGGGGAGGACGTCACCCGCCTGCCCGCTTACCTGCGGGACGTGACGATGGTGTTCCAGAGCTACGCGCTGTTCCCGCACATGAACGTGTTCGAGAACGTCGCCTATGGCCTGCGGGTGGCGCGCAAGAACGCCGATGACGTGCGGGCCGGTGTGGAAGCAGCGCTTGAGATGGTCGGGCTGAGCGAGCTGATCAACCGCAAGGTGAACGCCCTGTCCGGTGGTCAGCAGCAGCGGGTGGCGCTCGCCCGTGCCCTGGCCATCCGCCCGCGGGTGCTGCTGTTCGATGAGCCGCTCTCCAACCTCGACGCCAAGCTGCGGCGCCGCGTCCGTGAGGAGATCCGACAGCTGCAGCAGGACCTGGGCATCACCACGGTGTACGTGACCCATGACCAGGAGGAAGCACTGGCCATCAGCGATCGGATCGTGGTGATGAACGCCGGCCGCATCGAGCAGCTGGGCGGGCCCGAGGAGCTTTACACCGCGCCCGCCAGCCGGTTCGTGGCGGACTTCATCGGCTCCGCCAACTTCCTGCGCGGAAGTTACGACGGCAGCCACGTTCAGCTTGGCAGCTACTCGTTCCCCCACGAGCAGGACGTTCCCCCGGGCGATTACGAGCTGGTGGTGCGACCCGAGGCGGTCGAGTTCGCTGAAGAAGGCCTGCCGGCCGTCGTCCGCAGCAACGCGTACCTGGGGCCGGCCAACGAGTACTGGTTCGATACGGATTTCGGTGAGATCTTCGCCAGCCTGAGCGGCGAAGGCCGCACCGGGCTTGACCGCGGTGACCGGGTGCACCTGCGTTTCCGTCCGGCAGGCGTGTTCCTGCTGCGCCGCTGATGCTGCTTGCCCAGCTGCAGCGGCCCGGTGCCAGTGAACTGATCAGCTTCCTGACCGAGCAGCTCGGTCAGCGCGAAGCGCTCGTGCAGGTGGCCGGTGAGTTCGAGGTGCTGTACTCGGGGCGGGCGGCCAGTACCGCTGATGCCGGTGATTTCCTGCTGATGATCAAGGGGGACGGCAGCCTGCAGCTCCATTCGCATCGGGGCGTGAAGCCGGTGAACTGGCAGCCGCAGACCGATGCGCTCGACCTGTCGGTAGAGGACGGTGTGGCCGTGCTGCTGTCGGAGCGGCGCAGCCCGCCCGAGTTCGTGCGGGTGGCCTTCCTCGAGCCCGTCCTCGCCCAGTCGCTGCGGATGCAGGAGCTGACCGGCTTCGTGCTGATCGGCAGTGAAGCGGAGATGCAGCAGTCGCTTGCCCGCAATCCTGAGGTAATCGAGGAAGGCCTGACTTTGCTTGACCGTGAGGTGCCGACCGGAGTCGGTGGCATCGACCTTTACGCGCGTGACGCCCAGGGCCGGCTGGTGGTGGTGGAACTCAAGCGGGGCAAGGCGACGCAGGAGGCGGTGCACCAGCTGAGCCGTTACGTGGAGACCGTATCCGCACAGGTCGGCGAGCAGGTGCGCGGCATCCTGGCCGCCCCCGCGGTCAGCCGGCCGGCGCTGCTGCAGCTGGAGCGGCTCGGCCTGGAGTTCCGCGAGGTGTCTGCCCTGCCTGACAGTGCTTCTGACGCACCGGAGCAGCTGCCCCTGTTCGGCTGACTTTGCGGTAAGAAGGCCGGTGTAGACTTACCTTGTGAGCATGAAGGCACTGGACCGGGGCGCGCGGCTCATGCGGATGATCATCATCGTCCTGGCCCTGGTGGGAACCGTGCAGGTCTGTTTCATGATCGTGGTGGAACTGCGGCGCGGTTACGTTGCGCGTGAGGCCATCGAGCGGCTGGAAGCCGATGTTGCCGAGCTGGAAGCCGAATCAGCCCGGCTGAGCGCCGTGCTGGAACATGGCGATGATGACGCTTACCGGGAGCAGCTGGCCCGCCGGCAGGGGTTCATCCGGCCGGATGAGACCCGGGTGGTGATCATCGGCGTCCCCTGATGGGGTGCCTTCCCTTCACATGATGACGGGCCGCAGGTCGTCGCTCAGCGACCAGCCGACACCGGCTGGCGTGCGCTCCAGCAGCTCCTGCAGCTGTTCAGCCAGCCCCGGCAGCAGTCCGGCCAGGTCATCCTCGCCCGCTTCCCCTTCGTACGTCCGCACGATCACCGTGAACTGGTAGACAGCCTGGGTGTTCGACGGTGTGCCGTCATCGAAGAAGGTGAACGGCGCCCGCGGCAGGCGGTCCCAGAGCAGGTGGATGTTGCCGGGCAGGCTGGTGGGCAGGAAGTCGGCGAAATCAAGTTCCAGCTCCTGAGGGTGCCACAGGTAACCCTGGATGAGCCGGATGGCTGTCTGGCCTGCCTGCCCGTGACCGTCAGCAGACATGCTCAGCTGCTGGTGGCGGGTGCGAGCTCTGGCAGCAGCTCCTGCCACTGCTGCCGGAAGCCGTCCATCGTGTCAAGCAGGATGGTGTGGAAGCCGAGTTCCTGAGCTGCCCTGATGTTGTCTGCGTTGTCATCGATGAACACCAGTTCGGCCGGCGGCAGCTCCATGGCGTCGGTAAGTGCACGGAACGCGGCCGGATCGGGCTTGCGCACCCCGATCTCGTTGGAGAACACGAACCTCTCGATGCGTTCCATGCGCGGGTCGTTTCGCACCTGGTCACACAGTACCGGGACGTTGTTCGACAGCATGCCGACCCGGTAATGGGAAGGGATGCTGTTCAGCACGCCGAACATCGCGGTCCGTTCGATGCCGCTGGCGAGGAAAGTCTCCGCCAGCAGATCGGGTTCAGTGCGGCTGCCCGTCTGTTCCACGAACCGGTCGATGAAGCCGCCGAGGTCGAAGGCGCCGGCCTCGAACTCGGCCAGTAACGGGAAGTAGACGCGTTCGACGAGTTCCGGGTCGACTCCGGCTTTGCGCTGCAGGTTCCTGACTGCGTCGGAGTCGAACGTTCCTTCGGTGAAGATGCCGCCCCAGTCGAAGGCGATGCCGCGGATCAAGACTGGGCCTCGCGCAGCTGAGCCGGTTTCTTGAGGGGGCGGCCGTCCATGGTGCGACCGGTCTCCTCGCCGTACCAGCGGAAGAAGATGGCGATGAACGGCAGCCCGAACGCAAGCATGGTCGATACGTTCATGAACGCGCCTGCCAGCGACTGGTCCTGATGCTGGTCAGCAAGGAACCAGGTGGGTGCCATCTCGTAGGTGGGGTAGAGGGTATCCCAGGCGAAGGTTACCGCGCCGAACACGGCCAGCTGGCCGATAGGCAGCAGGAACAGGTAGACGAGCTGCACCAGCCGGTGCGGTCGCGGCAGCTCCGGCACCTTGGTCATGATCGGCCACCACACGCACAGCGAGACGATCAGGAACAGCACGTGCTGGGTGTGATGGATGACGGAGTTCTGCAGGGCCCCGTCGTAGATGACCGGGATGTGCCAGATCGAGTAGCCGATCGTGAACACCAGGAAGGTGGAGATCGGTTTCAGCACCTGTTTCATCACCGGGTAGAGCGGACTGGTGACGAACATCCAGCGCAGCAGCCACACTGGCATGCCGGCCAGCATGAGAGGCGCGACGGCGTAAGACACGACGTTGTGCTGGATCATGTGGGCGAACAGCGAGTAGCGTTCAGCCAGGTCGTGCAGCGGTGAGCCTTCCGCCAGGTAGAACAGGATGACGCCGAGGTAGAACAGGATCGAGTTGCGCACCGGGAACGGTTCCCCGGGTGCGATCCGGCTCCTCAGCGGACCGACGAGAAGTGTGTAGATGACGGCCAGTGAGAAGATGCCGCCGATAAGCACGGGGTCGGTCTGCCACGCTATGTAGAGTTGCTGGTCCACATAAATATGATAGACCGGGAGTTCGCTCCCGGTCTACCTGCATGATGCGGTCTGAGACGCGTTTATGCGTCAGGAGGACTCAGTCGAGGCCCAGTTCCTGCCGCTGCGCGTGCACATCGCTGGTGCTGAGGTTCAGATGGCGCTGTTCTTCCATCTCGGCCGCGGTCATCGGGCTGAACGCCGCAGTGAGTTCAGCTTCGTTGCCCCAGGCGGTCACGATGTGGTTATAGATGTCAGCGAGCGTCTGGTTGTCCAGGCTCTGCCATGCGGGCATGGCGCTGGAGTAGGTGATGCCGTCGACCTCGATCGGCCCGGTCAGGCCGTAGAGCAGTACGTGCTGGAGGTAAACACGGCCGCCTTCAACGTTGTAGACGTCGGGGACGTGGCCGGCGAGCGGTGGGAACACCTGCGGGATGCCCACACCTTCGCTGTTGTGGCAGCTGGCGCAGCTGGCTGCGTAGGCGGCTTCAGCAGCGGCCCGGTCGAACTCGGCCGGTTCAGCTGCGGCAGCTGCTTCAGCTTCCTCAGCTTCCTCGCCGTCGTCTTCGGGCTCGGCTGCTTCTTCTGCCTCTTCGGCTTCCTCGGCCTCAGGGGCCGCGTCGAAGTCGAGCTGTTCGCGGGCTGCGTGCACGTCCTGCGGGCTCAGGTCGAGGCCACGCTCGGCTGCGACCTGCTCTTCTGTGAACGGTTCGAAGCCGACCAGGTCCGCTTCGTTGTCCCAGGCGTTGGCGACGTAGTTGAGCACGTCAGCGACCTGCTGATCATCGAGGTTGCCCCAGGCGGGCATGGCACCGCTGTACGGGGTGCCGTCAACTTCGATCGGGCCGAACATGCCGTAGAGGACCGTGTGGATCAGGACTTCACGGCCACCATCGGCGTTGACGAGGTCAGGAACGTGGCCGGCGAGCGGCGGGAACGCACCTGGCAGGCCTTCACCGTTGGCCTGGTGGCAGGAGGCGCAGGTGGAGCTGTACACTTCCTCGCCCGCAGCCAGGTCGATGCTTCCGGCGACCGTTGCGGCCGGAGCTTCCTCCGCGGCTGCCTCTTCTTCGGCAGCGGCAGGCTCTTCCTCAGCGACGCTCTCCTCAGCGGGCTCTTCCTCAGCAGGCTCCTCTGCGGGGGTCTCTTCTTCCGCGGGTGCCTCTGCCGGTACGGCTGCCGAGATCTCAAGAGCGACCCGTTCAGCGTGGACGTCATCCGGGCTGAGGTTGAGGCCGCGGCTGTCAGCGACCTCATCAGCACTGTAGGGCTCGAAGTCCTCTACGAGGTCAGCGTTGCCCCAGGCGGTGGTGATGTGGTTCAGGATGAGGGCGATGTCCTCATCGCCGAGCTGGCCCCAGGCGGGCATGGCACCGTTGTAGGTGACGCCGTCGACTTCGATGGGGCCCATCATGCCGAACAGCACGGTGTGCAGCAGTACCTCGCGGCCACCTTCGGCGTTGTGCACGTTGGCGGCGTTGCCGGCCAGCGGCGGGAACGCTCCGGGCAGACCTGCGCCGGTCGCCTGGTGGCAGGAAGCGCAGCTGGCTGCGTAGGCGGCTTCAGCTGCCGCGGTGTCGAAGGCAGCGACCGTCTGGCTTACCGAGCCTTCCTCGCCTACGGCGAAGGCATCCTGGTCGGCAGCGGCTGGCGGCTGGACCGCCTGGCTCTGATCGGCCGGAGGTGGTGCGCCCGGCGCAGCCACTTGCTCGACTTCGATCGTCTGGTTGGTGAAGGTGTAGTTGGACTTGCTCTTCACGGTGAAGAGGAAAGCGAGGCCGATGAACGTTCCCAGCGCCATTATCATCCCGCTGGTGAAGAACCCGCTGTAGACGTTGTCGTCACCCTTCAGGTGCATGAAGAACATCACGACGAGCAGGAACTTGATGACCGTGATGACGACCAGGAGGGTCATGGTCATGTTCGGACTCAGCCAGGCAATGTCGAACTCGATGATCGCGTACTCGATGTAGGTAAGTACCCCGAGGATGAGCGCGATGATCACATATAAGGCAACGGAACCGTGGTTATCCCTGTTCATGATCCCTGACCCTAGACGAAGTCCACGAGGTAGACGACGGTGAAGATGACTATCCAGACGATGTCAACGAAGTGCCAGTACAGACCGGCGATCTCGACGTAGACAGCGTCCTTGCTGGATTGCGGACGGATGTAAGAGGCGATGAGCAGGCCGATCAGCCAGAGGACCCCGACCGCGACGTGAATACCGTGCGTGCCGGTGAGCATGTAGAAACTCGAACCGAACAGGTTGGTCCGCTGGTACAGGCCAGCTTCCATGAAGTGAGCGAACTCGAACACCTGGAAGCCCAGGAATATTCCCCCGAAGACGATCACGCCCAGCATCCACAATCGGTACTGGCTCATGTTGTCCTTGCGGATGGCGTCAAGTGCGAGCACCATCAGGAACGAGCTCATGAGCAGGACGAACGAGATGATCGTGGTCAGCGGGATGTCGAACAGGTCAAGCGGGTACGGCCCGACCAGGCTGCGGCCCTTGTAGACAAGGTACGAGCCGATCATCGCACCGAACATCATGCAGTCCGATGCAAGGAACACCCACATCAGCAGTTTTACGTCAGGCAGGTTGCTGCTGCGGTAGGGAGCGGGCCTGTCCCCGACGTGGTTAAGAGTCTCAGCTTGTGCCATCAGTGACTCCCCTCATCGATGGAAAGGATCTCGCCGGTGCTGCGGCGCACAGTGTAGGTCGCGCCTCCGACGCCTTCAAAGGCCCAGCAGAACGTGAAGAAGATGGTGAGGCCAAGGCTGAAGAGCATGACGAACAGGTTCTGATACAGGATGCCGTAACCACCGAAGACGATGCTGAGTGCCAGCAGGAACGGGTACCAGGAGGCGCCGGGCATGTGGAACACTTCCAGCTCGCTCTGTGGCTCATCTTCTTCTGCTGCCGCTTCAGCGTGGCCGTGCTCGAGCAGTTCCGGGTGCTTCTCGATCCAGAGCGGGTCACGGTCACGGATCTTCGGGGTAACGAGGAAGTTGTAGGCCGGGGGCGGCGAGGACGTCGCCCACTCAAGGGTACGGCCGTCCCAGGGGTCAGCCGGCGCCTTCGGACCGCGGATGAGTGTGTTGATCAGGTTGTAGAGCAGCAGCACGAGGCCGATACCCATGATCCCGGCGCCAATGGATGAAGCCAGGTTCCAGCCGTCGAGGCCGATGCCGCCTTCGAACGTCTGGATGCGGCGCGGCATGCCGACCAGGCCGGCGAAGTGCTGCGGGAAGAAGATGAGGTGGAAGCCGGGTACGAGGAACCAGAAGGTCCATTTGCCGAGGCGTTCGTTCATCATCCGGCCCGACATCTTCGGCAGCCAGTAGTGGGCCGCCCCGATGAAGGTGAGCAGCGCACCACCACCCATCACGTAGTGGAAGTGGGCGACCACGAAGTAGGTGTCATGGACCTGCTGGTCGAACGGCGAGATGGCGACCATGATGCCGGTGATCCCGCCGAGCAGGAAGGTGACGATGAAGGCGATCGAATACAGCATCGCCGACGTGAAGCGGACCTGACCGCCCCAGATGGTGGCGATCCAGTTGAATATCTTGATCCCTGTCGGGACCCCGATTATGAACGAGGTGACCGAGAACACGCTGTTGGCGACGGGACCGAGGCCGGTGGTGAACATGTGGTGCGACCAGACGGCGAAGCCCATGAAGCCGATGAACACGCCCGAGAGGACCATTACCGGGTAACCGAACAGCGGCTTGCGCGAGAAGGTCGGGATCATCTCACTGATCACGCCGAAGGCGGGCAGGATGATGATGTAGACCTCAGGGTGTCCGAAGATCCAGAACAGGTGTTGCCACAATATCGGCATGCCGCCCGCTTCGGTCACGTAGAACACGAAGTTGAACGATCGGTCGAAGATGACCTGCACGAGGGCGATGGTCAGCGGCGGGAAGGCGAAGATGATCAGGAAGCTGGTGATCAGCATCATCCAGGCGAACAGCGGCATGCGCATGTAGGTCATGCCGGGTGCGCGGAAGCTGATGATGGTCACGATCAGGTTCATCGCGGTGACGAGCGTCCCGATGCCGTTGATGGCCAGGCCGATCATGTAGAAGTCGACGCCGTGACCGGGGTTGGCGGCCAGCGAGGTCAGGGGTGCGTAAGCTACCCAGCCGACGTCAGGCGCGCCGCCCAGGAACCAGCTCGTGTAGATCATGATGCCCGACAGGGCGTAGATCCAGTAGCCGAACGAGTTCAGGCGCGGGAACGACAGGTCGCGGGCACCGATGCCCAGCGGTACGAAGTAGTTAGCAAGTCCGATGCCCATCGGCATGATGGCCAGGAAGACCATCGTGAGGCCGTGCATCGTGAACAGCTGGTTGAACAGATCCGGGTTGATCAGCTGCATCTCGGGCAGCGCCAGCTGCATGCGCAGCAGGCCCGCCTCGACGCTTCCTGCGAGCAGGAAGATGAAGCTGGTAACCAGGTACATGATCCCGAGCTTCTTGTGGTCGACCGTGGTTATCCAGTCCAGGATGCCGCGGGCGAAGTTCGGGCGCGGCAGCAGGCCGCTTTCAACAGTGGTAGCCGCCATCAGTTGGCTCCTCCAAGGGCGAGACTGCCAGCGCCCGCGTCAGCGGTATCTCCGGCCGACGCCGTGCCGCCACCGAGGCTCAGCAGGTACGCGGCGATCGCCCGTGCCTCGTCCTCGCGGTTGGGGTCGTCATCAGCCCACTGGTTGGGCATGTAGTTGCCCGGTTTGACCGACTGCGGATCGTGGATCCAGCGGGTCAGGTTCTCGAGGTTGTTCTCCAGTACGGCAGCGCCCACGGTGGTGCGCAGGCCGAAGTTGGTCAGGTCGGGGTACTCGGGGTTGCCACCGATGTTGCCGGCGATGGCGTGGCAGCCCACGCAGCCCTTGGTGATGAACAGCTGGCTGCCCTGCTCGATGAGCGCGGGGTCGGCCTGATCCTGTACGAACAGCTCGACCCGCTCGGGCTGGGCTTCAGCGCTCAGCAGCTCCGGAGCCTGCAGCGTCTGGAAGCTGGCGACCCAGTCTTCGAACTCGTCAGGAGTGCTGGCGATCACGCGGAAACGCATGTAGGCATGCGGCCCGAGGCAAAGTTCAGCGCAGTGGCCGGGGTAGATGCCCGGCTCATCAGCGACCAGCCACAGCTGGTTGTCCTGGTTCGGGATCAGGTCCCGCTTCCCGCCCAGGCGCGGTGCCCAGAACGAGTGCAGAACGTCAGCCGAGTCGAGGTTGAGGATGAGACGGCTGCCAACCGGAATGTGCAGCTCGTTCGCAGTAACGATGCCGTAGTCCGGGTACTCGAACTTCCACCACCACTGGTAGCCGGTGACGTTGACCACAACGTCGCCCTCTGCCTGCTCCACGTGCGCCTCGGTCTCGAAGATCGCGCGTACCGTGGGGATGGCGATCATGATGACGATGACGACCGGGATGGCGGTCCAGATTGCCTCGATGGTGAGGCTGCCGTGGAACTGATTGGGCAGCCCCTTGTCGGTCGGCCGGCTCCGGAAGCGGATCAATGCCCACGCGAGGGCACCGACCACAAGGACCACGACACCAACACTCATCCAGGTGGTGTAAACCAGCAGGTCCAGCTGAATCCTGGCGACCTCGCCGGCAGGATTCAGGGTGGAGCGTGGGCCATCAAAGGCACAGCCAGCCAGCAGCAGGATGACGCCTGCGACGGGACTGAGCCTGCGAAGCCAACGTAATATTGACACTTAGTCCTCCTAAACGCGTTCAGTCAGGAGCCAGAACCACCGCTGCAGTGGCCCTGTCCGGACTGGTTCAAGGGGCTAATGTACCACGTCACACGCCGTTCTAATCAAGGTTTCAGGCTCCGGATACAACGTCACTGGTTGCGTGTACGACACAACGCAGCTCAGCTGGCGAGAGGCAGGTCAGCCGCCTGGCCCAGATAACCGAGTGCTTCGGACAGGTGTTCGCGGCCCAGACGGGTGCTGCCGGCCAGGTCAGCGATCGTGCGGGCACTGCGCAGCATGCGGTCATAACCGCGGGCGCTGAGGCTGATCCGGGGCAGCATGCTGTCCAGGAACGCCGTCCCGGCGCGGTCCGGCCGGCAATGCCGGCGCAGCAGCTCACCGGCCAGCAGGGCGTTGGGGCAGCCCTGGCGTTTCAGCGCCAGGCTGCGGGCCGCCACTACCCGCCGCCGTACCGATCGGCTCGGCTCGCCAGCCGGCAGCCGCGGCAGCTCCGCTGCCCTGAACGTCTTCGTACTGACATGCAGGTCGATCCGGTCGAGCAGCGGACCGCTGAGCCGGCGCAGGTACGCCTGCAGCTGACCCGCACTGCAGCGGCATTCACGGCCGCTGACCCCGGAGTAGCCGCAGGGGCACAGGTTGCGGGCAGCTACAAGCTGGAACCGGGCTGGCAGCACCTGACTGAACCGCTGGGTCTGCACGCTGATAGTGCCGCTCTCAAGCGGCTGGCGCAGCAGGTCAAGAACCCGCTGGGGGAACTCCGACACCTCGTCCAGGAACAGCACCCCGTGATGGGCGAGGCTGATCTCGCCGGGCTGCCGGCCCCCGAGCAGGGCACCGGGGCTGATGCTGTGGTGCGGCGCCCGGAACGGTGGCTGCCTGAGCAAGCCGATCGGTTCAAGCCCCGCTACTGAATGGATGCGGGTGACGCTTAAAGCTTCAGCGGCCGTGAGGGGCGGCAGGATGCCCGGCAGCCGGGCCGCCAGAAGCGACTTGCCGGTTCCCGGGGCTCCGCTGAGCAGCAGGTTGTGCCCGCCCGCGGCGGCGATCTCAAGCGCGCGTCGGGCGGGCAGCTGACCCCGGACGTCAGCGAGATCCGGCAGGCTGCGGACCTCGGCGCCGGGCGGCTGCTCCACTGCGGCCGGGTCTGCCCGGCCCTGCAGCCAGGCGGTCGCGTGCTTCAGGCTGTGGAACGCAACGACCTCAAGCCCGTCTGCCAGCGCGGCCTCGTGGAAGTTCTCGGCCGGCAGCAGCAGGCGTCTGAGGCCCGACGCACGGGCCAGCAGCGCGCAGCTCAACGCCCCGCGGACGGGTCGCAGTTCACCGTTCAGTCCGAGTTCGCCGATCACGAGGCTGTCTGCCAGGCAAGCGGGCGGCAGCACACTCTGGGCCTGCAGAAGGGCCAGGGCGATGGGCAGATCCAGTGCCGGCCCCTCCTTGCGCAGGTCTGCCGGGGCCAGGTTGACGACCGTCCGCCGCTGCGGGTAGGGAAGGCCTGAGTTTCGCAGCGCGGCTTTCACCCGTTCGCGCGCCTCCCGTACCGCTGTGTCCGGCAGGCCGGACAGGTAGATGCCCGGCAGGCCCGGGGCGACGTCGACCTCGACCTGTACCGCCGCTGCCTCGATGCCCGTCAGTGTGGCCGAAGCGATGGAGGCGTACATGACTGGTCAGCTTAGGGCACGAGCTGGCCCCGGCTGGCTTCGGGCTGGGCAGAAACAGTGACAGACCGGGCAACGTTCCCGGCTCTGTTCAGCAGGGGTCACGGACGCACGTCTTGCGTCCGGTTCAGACCGGTGTGGCTCAGGCGTCCTGGGTGTAGACGTAGGCCGCTCTGGTGCCGGGTCCGACGTGGGCGGCGATGACCGTTCCTATCTCGTAGATGCCGCCGAAGTCGTACGGGATACCGGCGGCGTCGAAGGCGTCTTTCAGTTCCTGGGCGGCAGCCGGATCCTGGACGTGCAGGAAGGTGACGAACAGCTTGCCGTCCTGGCTTTCCGCATGCTCTTTCGCCAGCTTCACGACTTCCTGCATTGACTTCTTGCGGCCGCGGGCCCGTCCCTCAACGGATATCTTGCCGTCACGGATGGACAGAATCGGCTTGATGTTCAGCAATCCACCGATGACCGCCTGAGCGCGGCCGAGCCGCCCGCCTTTCTGCAGGAACTCGAGCCCGCCGACGGTGAAGAACGGCAGGTTGGTGTCCCGCACCCGTTCCAGGGCAGGCAGCATCTCAGCGATGCCCATCCCCTCATCACGGAGGGCGGCTGCGCGTCTCACGACGTGCGCGATACCGTGGCTGGCTGCCCGTGAGTCGAACACCTCGACCGGCACTTCCGAATCCTGGGCGGCGATGACCGCAGACTGGAACGTCCCGCTCAGCTCAGAGCTGATGGTGATGACGAGGATCTCGCTGGCGCCGTCGGCGATCGCTTCGCGGTACTTCTCAGCGAACGCTTCGGGGCTCGGCTGGCTCGTGGTCGGCAGGTCCTCGCCGTCAGCGACGCCGCGGATGATGTCCGCGGGAGTGAGTTCCTCCCAGTCCAGCAAGCTTTTCCCCTTGAAATGCACGTTGAGGGGAACCCTGCTCACGCCGAGTTTGCCGAGCTCCTGCAGGTCCAGATCGCAGGTGGAATCAGTAATTATTTTCAGGCTCACGTGAATAACCTCTTGGCTTCTGTCCGGAAGCGCGCCGGCGCCACCCCTGGCAGGTGCGCAGCGTGTCCTGGCGGCCGGTCAGTTGCCGTCAGGGTCCACGACCGGACTGGAGTTACACTGCACAGTATATATGTGCGGCACAGTTGACCGGATCCCAGCACGCCCTGGAAGGCGCCAATGAACGAAGCCTGGTGGTTCCTGCAGCCCGGCAACATCATCCTGCTGCTCGTGCTGCTGGCGTGCCTGGTGCTGCTGCTGCGCTGGCGCGGGCTGGCGACCTTCCTGCTGTTCACAGCACTTGTCGTCGCCATGCTGCCCACCGTCTTCGGAGCGTCTGACTGGCTCGGCTGGCAGCTCGAGAGTCGGGTGCAGAAGCCCGAGGAGTTGCCGCCGCAGGTTGACGGCATCATCGTGCTCGGGGGTTCGATCGAGTGGCAGATCAGTCAGGAGCAGGGCCAGCTGAACCTGAACGCGGCGGCCGAACGCATGGTGGCTGGCACCGCCCTGGCGCGGCGCTATCCGCAGGCGCACCTGGTACTGACCGGCGTCTACCGTGAGACGGTGCCGCTGGAGTTCCGCGCACAGCCGGCTGCCCAGAGCATGTTCTCCGGTCCGGAGTTCGCGGGCAGGCAGGTCACTTTCATCGGCGAGGCCCGCAGCACGTACGAGGAGGGGCTGCTGGCCCTCGAGACCGTCGCTCCCCGTCC
>Ga0209487_1001858_pt1 | contig 17494 bp, 22 predicted proteins | sample Poulit2012_FD_187524 | JGI IMG/M metagenome (GOLD analysis project Ga0209487, IMG submission 187524) | Agricultural soil microbial communities from Georgia to study Nitrogen management - Poultry litter 2012 (SPAdes) (version 2) | ecosystem: Environmental > Terrestrial > Soil > Agricultural land...
GAAAGAATATGAAAGAAAGATAACCAAAATCGGAAATAGTTATGGCATAACATTACCACAAGAGTTATTAAGAGAAGCTGGCATTGACTATGGTGATAGTGTTGACATTGGAAAAGTGGACGATAAAATCTATATACAAAAAAAGAAGAACATGAAAATCCCCAAAGGACTAAGCCCTGACTTTTTCGAAGTGTTGGAAAAAAATACTGAAAAACACGAAGAAACATTACGTGATTTAATTGATAGATAATGCGATATTTAACATATGTCGAAGTAGCCGCTATCAATCAATATGTCATTGAACGCTTTAGTCCAGGTGAACAAATTGGAATTAAATCACCCAGCTTACTTGATTCGGCAGTAAATCCTCCAAAACAATCTGCTTTTGGAACGGACGCCTACAAATCTATTTTTGAAAAAGCAGCAGCTCTATTTGAATCAATCGCACAAAACCATGCCTTTCATAATGGTAATAAACGTACTGCATTTTTATCACTCACACAGTTCCTATCTTATAATGAATATCATTTTGAAATGGCTAGTCAAATAGAACAAGCAGATTTCACCGTCAATGTCGTCAATAAAAAATATACTTTTTCTGACCTAGCTTCCATTATTGAGAAGAAAAGTTCTAGAATGGAATAGGGTGTTAAAATAACGAATTCATTGGTAAGTGTAATTATAACTCAAAAGTTTAACTAAACCACAAAAATGTAAAAGCAAAGCTACTTCCTCACTTAATGAGTAGCCTTGCTCTTAAATTTACCTCGGATCAAACAATTCCACTAATAACAATGCCACCGCCCCAAGTATCGTCGCATCATCGCCCAATTCAGAAATAACAACACGCGTTTCTTTAGCTTCTTTCGTTAATCCTCTCATACTGATTGTCTCGCGGATTGGCCTTAAAATGAAACGCTCTGATTTCGAGACACCCCCACCAATAATAATTAATTCGGGGTTTAATACGTGAATAAGATTAGTAAGTCCTATTCCTATAATTGCTCCGGTTCGTTGCAGCAATTCCACGCATTCCTTATCGTTTTCGAGAGCTAGTTCATAAACCTCTCGACTAGATGTAATATTTTTATCAGGCATCATTTTATTTGCTCGCTTCACGATTGACGGCGCTGAGGCGAACGATTCCAAGCATCCCCTATTTCCGCACTCACAACGTTCCCCGTTCATATCGATCGTCATATGCCCGACTTCTCCAGCTAAATCCGTTGAACCGTGATACAACTTACCGTTGATGGCTACCCCGGCACCGACACCAGACCCTAAGTTAACAGCCATCATACTAGACACATCACCATGTTCCCCAAACCAAGATTCACCCAGTGTCATCGCACGTGCATCGTTTTCAACTTGAACAACTAAATCGAACTCCCTCTCAAGTTCGTCTTTTATCGGAATATTGCTCAACTGCAATATAGGTGCGAACAAAGACGTCCCCCTTGCCACATCAACGACACCGTGCATCGCCATGCCAATTCCAAGAACTTTCGACCGCTCTTTGACATTTTTGAGTGTTTTTTTAATACCATTTTTTAACAGCTCAAGGAAAGACTCATTCGTCAATGGAGATTCAATTGATACAACGACCCTATCTTTTATTTGACCAGATAAATTACTAAGTATACATTCAATGGTTTTCGGTCCTGCATCAATACCAATTACATAAAATCCATTTTTGTTCACTAAAAGCATAGTAGGCTTCCGACCGCCTTTTGATTCCCCTAACTCACTTTCTTTCACCAAATCCTGCTCAATAAGCTCACGCACAATACTGCTAACTGTTGGCGGAGTAAGCTTCGTTTCCTTAGCAATTTGTGCACGTGAAATAGGCTCACTCGTACGAATTTTATTTAAAATAATCGATTTATTAACCGACTTCATTAACTGAAAAGTACCCCGTTGCATAATACGTCCCCCAATAATTTAATAACTCTAGTATAGCATATAAAACCCCCTATGCACCTCGAATTAATTAAATTAATTAACTAGAAAGTGCAATACGAATACTTTTTAAAAGCCTATACTACAATCACTTTTGTAAAAATTAAATAAAGTGGCCTTTCAACTGTGAGCGGATCGAACAAGTAAGTGTAACAATTAAGTAAGTCGACGGCTATCTCGCCGGGAGCCTATGTCGAATCAGCACGAATGGGAGACTGGCGACACTCGACTTTAGGCTGTTGCCGCTCGACCTGGGACTCTCACTGCTCGACCGGGAGCTAGCGCTGCGCGACCTGTGGTAGAACCCGCGCGACTTGGAACAGACTCTGCGCGACCTGTGGTGAAACCCGCGCGACCGGAGGCTGTGGCTACTCGATCTAGGACTGGTGATGCTCGACCTGGACCCGGCACCGCTCGAACCGGCACTTTCCTAAACAAAATACCTCCCGACATTAACCACGCTGATTCCAATAATAACTACAATACCGACCAAAAATATTTTATCAACGGTTCTTTCCTCTATTTTGGCGACTAAGTTGCTGCCAACAAGGCCTCCGATGACACCACCAGCAATCATATATGGCAGCATGGATAAGTCAAATTGACTGAAACCTGTCGTTGACGCTGTATATACAATGGAAGATAATTGTGAGAAAAAGATAATAAATATCGAATTGAGTCCGGCTTGCTTCGGCTTCATGGAAAAGAGAAGTGTTAAAATCGCCACGTTAAATGGCCCTCCACCAATACCTAAGAATGCGGCGAGCACACCTAATACAAACCCTACGCCAATAATGATTATTGGATTTGTGAGTTCATATGTTTTCAAGACCTGTTTATATTTAACAAAAATAAAAATCAAGACCATTAATCCCGCAATAATTGCGGCTTGGATGAGGGTGACGAGATCTGAATTATTAATCATCTCGACCGTATAATTAAAGACAACTTTCCCGATGATTCCTCCTGTAATGGAGCTTAGAGCAATCATCATGCTGATTTTTAATTTAATTTGTATATTCTGTCTGACCGAGTTGATGAGAGATACCATTGACATGGAAAATACCGTTGAAGCTGATAAAATCCCGATGGTCGCCACGTCGTATTGACCGAGCAAATCAAGGACAGGCTTAATGATTATTCCCCCACCCAGTCCAGCGAGCGCTCCAAAAACGGAGGCAATCAGTCCGATAAGTAAGTATAATATAGCGATGATGTCGACCTCCAATGCACAGCAAATTTTGGCTTTTAAATAAGCCGTCACTGTATGTGATAGGGTATGTTAATAAAACGCGATGCGGCTCCTTTAGAGGGAGCTTTAACAAAATGGGTTTTCCAGTAAGATGTGTTAACCTTTGATTGAATATACTGTTTTAGAAGGTAATTCTAGGCAATTTAGTTGGCCGCCGAATACTGCGCCGCCGTCGATGCCGATAATATTGTTTTCTCCAAAATACACTGTGTGGTCACTATAACTGTTGTTTAGCATGGGGGTTGGTGTGTGGCCGAACACAACGGTTTTGGCTCCTGAATAATTTTGATGAAATTCATCACGAATCCATACTAAATCATATGGGTCTGTGTCTTCAACTGTGCGCTTTGGGTCTACGCCGGCATGGACGAAGATATAATCGTCAGTTGCATAGTAATAGTCAAGGCCCTCCAGAAAAGTGACATGGTCGTGAAATGCTTCTGAATCAGGCATTGTCATATCTTTAATTGTTGGGTCATAGCATTGCAAGGTATAAAGAGCACCGTTTTTCTCCCATCTTGCCAGGGCGCCTGGTTCGTTATGATACGCAGCGACCATCATGTCGTCATGATTTCCTCGTAGGACGATTGCTCCTTCAGCTTTTAATTCAATGACCCGATTTAAGACCGCTCGTGAATCTGGTCCGCGATCGACATAATCGCCTACTAAGATAAGTTGGTCTTGACTTGCGTTATAGTTCGCCTTCTTAAGTAGTAATTCGAATTCTTCAATTTTCCCGTGAACATCGCTGATCGCCAGCATTCTTTTCATAATATCCCTACTCCTAAGTCGCAGTGTTATAATTTATCATATCATGCTTTTCAAACTACCTGCCATTAAACTTTACTAAAATTAAAAATCTCTCATTCTATACAGAAGAGAGATTTTATCTTAACACCTATAGAAGGGGATTTCTTTCGGTGTATAATCGATTAAACTGTTGCTTTTTCATTTTCAATAATAATTTTATTTAATTTCGTTGTGACAGGATTTGCGAGTGTGTCGCCGACTGGACATGTCGCTTCGATGAATTCAACAAACTTTTCCACCTTGTCTCTTGGTTCGTCTGTATCTATGTGAATATTGTAACGAATTTCACTGTACCCTTTCCGAACGTCTGATAATCCTAGAAAGCCATCTGTATCCAAATCTCCTTCAAGCTCTACCCAAAAATCATTGAATGTCATGTGATGTTTTTTGGCAAATGCTCCGGCACAGATGGCTTGGCAAGCACCTAACGCACCAAGCACGAGTTCAACGGGGTTCATTCCAGTATCGGTACCCCCCATCGTCTTTGGTTCATCAATGGTTATTTCAAAATCACGGGACTTCACTTTGACTTGGACGCCTTCTTGCAAATGAGCGGTTGCTTTAAAAATTGATTTAGGCATGTGAAAAGCTCCCTTCAATGAATGATTATTTTCTATCCACATTCATTATATAACTTTTCATCCGTAAAGTCTGTGGACAGTTTGTGAAGTGTTGAGCAATCGGATGATTTATTTTACAAAAACAATCTTTACATCTTCACACGTTTCGCATATTTTTCAATTAACGCTTGATTTCGCTCATCGCCACCCTTTACATTCGCACTTAGGAAAATCGGTGGTTCAGCTCCCGCTTCCGTCATAAGGTGAATCGTTTCGGCAATGATAGCATTGAGCATCGCTGCGCCAATGACCGTTGAGCCTGGAGCGAAGCGGACATCTACTTTTTCGTGGGACAGTAGCGCATCACCTTGAGGGATATGTGTGTCCAATACGAGATCTGCTACTTCAAACAACCGCTGACCGCTCGAGTGACGTGACGGCTGGCTAAGGGAGTACTCTGTTGACGTGACTGCGATAACGGTGGCACCTTTTTCTTTCCCATATAACGCGACATCGACAGGCACCGCGTTACGTCCAGAAGTGGAAATGATAATCATCACATCTTCAGGTCGAATATCTTGGTCAGCCATAAATTCTTGAGCATAGTTTTCTTGTCGTTCAAGCTCTGAAGATTTTATCGCCCCTTCATGGAGCATGAGTGGTTCATGTAAAATTGGGTTGACAGGAACCAGTCCGCCTGCTCGGTAATACAATTCTTCCGCTAAAATATGGGAGTGACCACTGCCGAATAGGTGGATCACACCGTCTTTTTGCAGTGCTTTTGCTATTTTCTCCGCTACTTGTGTCATGCGTTCAGTTTCGTCTTCAGTGACTTGCTTTAACAGTTTATCTATTTTCTGCATGTATTGATTGATCATTGGAAAGCCTCCTTTTAAATGTCAATTCTCTATCTAGTATAAAATGATTTAAAAGACATTTCACTTTTAGGGTTTTTTTGAATCAACTTTCGCAGAATAAAATATGTATCCCTTAGGATCACGGCGGTGAGATAAAATACACAGTAACAGTTTAACTTTTAATGAACTGCCGATTATTAAGCCCACAAATCTTGATTTTGATATAAACTATTACTGAAATTTGGCCGTGAGAGCGGTTCTATCGGTTGGTTTTTCTTATTCCTGCTGAAATTTGACCGTGAGAGCGGTTCTATCGGTTTACATTTGATTGATGCGAACATCGAATGATTAATTATTCAATTTTTATTACCGTAAACGACCGTTTTAGATAGTATTAACTAACCGAAATTAATAATTTATATGATTGCGTCGACTATGTATTGATGCTATATTCAAGCTAATATTACACATTTAAAGTTTAGCACGTTACATGTTTTATCCTAGATAAGCAGGTGATTATATGAGGTCCGTTGGAATATTTTTAATGATTAGTGGCTTAACCTTAATTGGCTGGTTCGGTTTTCAGTATTGGCACAGTATGGATTCTGTACAAAAAATAGAAGGCGCTAATGTGGTGAAAGGTAATACAGATAATTACACAAATCCTTTTTCAGCAGATGATAAACAAATAAATAGTGAGCTACCCACAAAGAACACGGAATTTCAATTAGGCGATCAGATGGCAACCCTCGTGATCCCTTCCATCGACCTTGTTTTTGATGTCTTTTTAGGTACTGACGATGATGTGCTCGCGAAAGGAGTTGGCATGTATCAAAGCGACCTCACGACGACACCGGATGTCGGTGGTCATACTGTCTTATCAGGCCATCGCGACAGTGTTTTTAGTCCAGTCGGAGAGCTTGAGCATGGTGAATCACTTTACGTGCGCTACCAAGGAATGGATTATCATTACGAAATTGAAAAAACTTGGATTACCGATGCTGAGGATCGAAGTGTCATTGTTGAAAAAGATGAACCCACCTTGACGCTATCAACATGTTATCCTTTTCGTTTCGTCGGCAGTGCCCCTGACCGATATATTATTGAAGCGAAATTAGTGGATCAGGGGGATTTATTGGATTTGGACTAGAAATATTAATACATATACATCATGAGCGTACCCATCACGATAAGAAAAACGTTTTATTTCATATTTCACATCGTGAGAGCACCTATCACGATACAAAAAACGTTTTATTTCATATTTCACATCATGAGAGCACCTATCACGATACAAAAAACGTATTATTTCATATTTCGCATCATGAGATACACTTTAAAATTTAAAAACCCACATCTCGTATCGATATGGGTTCAGATAAAACGTCTTTAAATTTCATTTGTCTCGAGTAACTCGTATACATAGAGTTCTCCATCAATTTCTTTAACAACTAATTTTGTTCGAAAATCTTTGTCGTCGGTTGAATCTTCTTTATAGATGGTGAAGGATTCTAGTACCGTCACTTCCCAAGTTCCATCCTCTGTTTCATCGATCGATTCGACTTCCATATCAAGAAAATCTTCCGTGATATTTTTTGAGTCAAGATAATCGATGTAATCACGGGCTTCTTCCCAGCGTGGGCTGTCCTCGACAATGTAATCTTCCATATAAGAAAAATCTATATAGTTAATCGCGTCCACACTCGCGCGGGTATAACTTTCTAAGAAGTCATCCATTTCATCGGCTTTGGCTAAGTCTTTGGCCGCTTTGACAGTTTCATCGTTTGGTCCGAAAACTTTTTGTGACCCTTCCACTGTATCTGTTCCCTCGAAGGCTCCCCAGTAGTCATCACTTATGTCAGCAATGATCCAAGACTTTTCTTTAGCATCGTAATCGAGTGTCGTGACTAGTAATTTATAGGTCTCATATAATACCGGGGTGTCTTCCAGTTCATGATAGTCTTCATTGAAGAGGTATTCCGTGACTATGTTAATACTTGGCACCTCTTCATCTTCATTAAAATAAATAGAATTGCGGTCGATATTTAGTTCCATAAACTCTCCCGAGTAATACCAATCACCAAACAGCTCATCAGCCATTTTTTCCTTAAGTTCTTTCTTAACCGTCTTGGAGACGTTTTTAAAGGGATCTGTATCATTTTCTGAAAAAGCTTCGACATATTGCTCACCGAAATTTGTCAGCACTTTAGTGACTGCTTTATAGTCATCTTCTGATAACACTTCCGCCTGGATGGACATATGCTCTTCAGAAATGTCGATTGGTTCGGATTCAACTTTGCCCCATGGCATCTTTACGACTGTTTGTATCTGCTGGGAGCCATCTAAAATAAATGGACCGACCGGCTTCGTGGATCCATCACTATTAATAGAAAGCTCTTCTTTTCCTAAATTAATATGTGTATTTTCCAGATCTAAGTCAACGAAATTTTCTATGTAAAAAGTAACATCAGCAACATTGATATCCATATCTAAATAGGTTTCACCACCATAATAATCAGCTAGAGTGATTTCACCTTCTTTAGTCGTTTCTCCGTAATCACCTTTAAACGATGCTTGTACGTTATAGATTCCTGGGATAAGCGGGCCGTGTAATGTTTTTTTATGAATATCTGGTTCGACATTATTAAAGGAAAATGTTAATCCTTTCACCGGGTCTGGGGAATAGGCAAACTGATCAGCCGCTTCCATTTTGTTAGCTTTATATAAAAATAAAAACTTCCCATCACGTTCAACAGTGAATAAATCATGCAAGACGTACTCGCCTTCTTCATCGACCAACTTGATAAGAGCCTCTGCTTCACCCTTTGTAGCTGAAGAACCATTTTCATGCATAACTAATTTTTGTAAGGTTTTGGGATTGTCTTCCATGACCGCTTTATAAAAACGTTTTTGTACCGCATCTGGTGATTGATAGGACTGTGCCCATATACTCAAGCCAATTAACAGAACCGCTATCCCCCCTACAATAGATAATATGCGCTTTTTCTTTTTAGACATTGGAGCGCTTGGGGTCTTATTAGACTGTCTAGTGGTACGCCTTTTCTCTTGGGATATATTTTCTGGAGACGGCTGCTTAGTTACATTTTCTGTTGAAGTGACCTTTTCTTTCGAGTCATTAACTGGTTTTTTTCCACCAACAGAAGTTCCACAATGGATACACACCCTATTTTCCGGTTGGATTTCTTTCCCACATTCCTTACAAAATCGCTTCATTATACTTTCCCCCTGGTTTCCCTCGTTGTTTATCAAATCTTAAACAACCCTTAAAATGAGTCTAAAGTCTTGTTTCTTTATACTTATTTTGAATTATATCACAATTTAAGTATAAATAGTCATGTTTAAAATTTTCAATCAAACGTTTGAATAGATACCAGGGAGTCCAAGAAACAAGACAAAGGAAAACAGGTGCCAAATATCACAAGAACATTATGCTCCTAGCGCCTCTTGCTCAAACACCTCGTAATCAAAGCGCTCTCCTCTTAACCTTAAATCAAAATAAAGTAACGCATAAAAACTACCGACATAGGGCATAAACAGCACATATGGTAAGCTAAAGACGATAACATCAGGAACTTGAGCTCCGTTTAAAAAGGTCTTAAAAAAGGCTCCAATAACTAAAGCGGCAATCACCGTAAATGATGATATAATCAGGAAAGAACAGAACACCTTCCAAAATGATCTACCGACAAGGTCAAGACTTCTGATTAAAGAGGTTAATAGATTCCTCTTCTCAAATACGACGGTAGGAGCAAATAATCCTAAGTAAACATACAATAACATGCCTGGAATTACGTAAAATATTATGCCAAAAAAATAAAGGAAACAGTATAGTGTCGCTGCAATAAATAGAGTTGGCATCACTTTAATAGTTTTTAATAATGCTTGCTTTACTTGTGTGAAATAAGGGGTATCCGAATCTAAAAGTAATAAATAGAATACATTCGCACCCGTAAAAGATACAAAAAACGTATTTAAGAAAAAGCCCCTGCCATGGCATCTTCACTCAAACCTAACGACTCGGCGTAGGCAAAGCTTTGATATAAACCAGCTGCAAATAAATTAAAATGATTAAATTACCCGGAATCGATAATAGAAAAATGCGCTTCCCTCTACCCTTGCGTATTTGATCACATTTAACAAAGACATTCTTTGAATATGTATATCTTTTAATTTCATGTTAATTCCCCTTTAGAATATCCATCCCACGTCCACTCTATGTATTAACTAGTATCCCCTTAATATTCACCTAGCACGATGATCCGAACACCCAATACTTTTTCATAAGTTCTTCTAAATTAGCAGAGATTGTTATATCTTCATTATCCACATACCTTAATTCGTTGATAAGCTTTTCCATATTAGAGACTTCTTGCTCCATTTCCCCTAAATCTATCCATTTAGCAAAAGCCTTTCGCTGTTCTTTTTCTATTCTTAACAATCGCGTTGAAGCTGCTTCTCCCTGATCTAAATCACCAATAATTTCTCTGACGATTGCTTCGTCTTTAATGTACTGTTTATTTTTTGGATCCTTCAATAATCTTCTTAAAACACCTCTCGCCCGCAATCCGTCCTCATATAATACAGCTTGTAACTCTGAATTACACATTAACCATTGGTGAAAGGTGCCCATTATTTCTTCCATCATTGTGTCCGTAACTGTGTCTATTTCAAGCCGCAATTGTTTTTTAAACTTGAATAACTTTTCAACAAGTTCAATTCTTAGGATCGTTATGCGAATAATTTCTTCAAAATAAAACAAGTGGTATGCCAGCGCTTCCGTCTCTGATTCGTTTAATACAGGAGCTAAATCTGTCATCATTTTTTTATACTTAGGGATGATAGGATTATATCGTTTGGCACCATCTTGTTTTAAATCAGCTTTTAACTTTTTGTTTGCAAACTCATATTCCCTAAATATATGTAAAATCGAAAGCACTTTCGAGAAATCTCTTCATCTTCAATCAGTACTGCATCCTCATTACAAACAACGACTTTTTTGGGGCTAACCCTATCAATTGGACCTGTTGTCCTTAAAATGTAATAATACTTACCGTCAACTTCAATTGGCAGACTCATATCTGCCATTTGATACCATTTTTTATAAGGTCGAATGGCTTTTTCGAATATCCCTGTCACCGGCCTAAAAGTGATATAATGTCGTACCAATTTTCTCTCTCCTTACGAACTGTTTAACTTTGAATAAGAATAAATGGATGGTGGTGAACCGAGTGGAGCGGGTTATCTCCCGAGTTAAGCACTTCACCGACCAGGCTGAACGCGATCAATTCTAATCTAAAAAATTCCCACAGCAATTTAAATGTTATAGTGGGTATTCGGAAAATAGTGTGGAAAATTTAATATTAAAAATTCGCCGCTCACGGAATATACTCGCTTTCCGTGGGCGGCTGATGAGCCTCATCTCCCACAGGAGTCTCGCATATTCCATTCGCTAGTAAAAGTTCCCTTTACAAATTCCACAAAAATCCGAATACCCGTTATAGTTTACTAAATATAACCAAAGGAGTCTCTAAACCCCCATCCACTTTCAAATTCATTCAACTTCCGGAAAATCATCTCGATTCATCAAATAAATGATATCGCCAACCACATCTTCAAAATCACTCGCCTGGTTTGTCTGCCTCACGAGCTGAGCATTGTCCTCATCTTTATTATTTTCAAAAATAACGTAATGGCTCGCCCCTTCAACCTCAACTCTGAAATACCTCGTACTATTTTGAATGCCTGTAGCCGTCTGATTAATCTCATACTCCTCTTCATGACCATCTGCATCCTTAAACGTCATAACCTTTTCCTTTGAAAAATTAATCTCGACTTGCTTTCCATCTGCCCCGACTGCATACCAATCTCCCGCATATTTATCTGATGGTTTACAGCTCACCAACAAAAACAGCACAAATACACCAAGCACAGCCATTTTACTTAACTTCTTCACGTCATCCCCTCCTGCTTTCCCAATCACCAACCATTATACTTAATACTCAAATATACGTGCAGTGCAATAAGTACCATTTCGACACTTCAAAAAGACTAAAGCATTAACCCTTCAGGCCTAAAGCACTAGTATCCTCCCCCAACAGAAAAACTTCGGCCTGGTACACTCAAGTCCCTATTAACGCAAAAAAGGACAGTAACATTTTAAATTTTTCTTAATTTTATATAGCGTGCTTTTCTTGTTTAAATTTTACTTTAGTTGTTCCCTGTTTCATTGTTAAGACATTTCCATAAAACAGTCCAAACATGAGAACAATCCCACATATCAGTAGGATAATATCACCTATTTTAAAGTATCCATAAATAGCAGCAGCCGTAAGTAGAGTGAAGAAAGGATATAACAAACTATATACAATTAAATACTCAGCACTTTCTGGCCTTATCCATAACTTTTTCTTTTGAAGATTACTTAAATTAACGACCTTTTGTAGATTTCTTTGATTTACTTTACTAATATACAAACGTAAAGAAATAACAGAGATGATCATAAAAAGAAAAATAATAATTCCTAGCAGTGACTGGGTTTGAAATTCTAGATATCCTGAGATAGACTCCAGTAATTTAGATAATAAAACTGTCATCCCAATTCCAAAAATACTGATAAAGCTTGCCTTCTCTTGTTTTACAGTCGGTGACTTTATCTGCTCTAAAACTTCCTGATCACTGACTTTATACACAGTATGTGGCATCAGCCAATAAGCGAATGGAATGAACATTACCCAGATTGGTTGGTCTGAATCAATAAGATAATGCTCGTTTTCAATAGATAGAAGCTTATATCTTAATCTCATACTTTTTGCTGTGAAGTCTACATCACATTCCATCTAACCACCCCTGCCTCGAATTCTGATGATATAGAAAATAAAATACATTGGCACTTACGTTTTATCTATATGTACAGGAGTTCGATTAATAATCATTCTTTTAACTTCATTAAGACGGACAACACTACCAATAGGTAATACCTTCATCTTCTGTCTCCCCATTGTTTAGGTTAATATCTAATTTGTTTTTATATAAAAGATACCTCGTTTTCGAAAAAAACGTAATAAATGGTCCTGCCGTTATACTTGAAAGAATTCCTCCAAAAAACCACCAACTAGATGGATATATATATAAAAAGACAAAACAAGTGATAGCGAACAAAAACAAGAGCAATAGAAAAATTAATTGTCTAAAATAAAATTTATTCCCCTTTTCAAGGTATTCATTCCATTTTTCTTCAGACAAAGTAACTTTTCTAACATCTTTAATCATTCTTAAGCTGAGTTGGTATCCAAACAAGACGCTAATTACCATCACAAGAATGCAAACGCTGATAAATGCAATAATATTATTTAGTGGGATAATACCAACTGGAAAGTATTGTACAATTGGATACCCTAATAAAATTAGCAATGTGAGCTTCGAAGGACTTATATCCTTAGCTCCCGCCTTAACTATATCTTTAGTTCGCGTATCAAAGTATAAAGTATAGCTATCTTCCCCAGCATTATTATGTGTATAAAAAGGCACGAAGTTACGGCCTGTACTGCTTTTCAAATTATTCACCCTCTTGTTAAAGCTAACTAAAAGCAAACTAAAAAACTCCTAGTGTCCCGGATACTGTGTTACTGATTTTTTCAGTTACATTTTTCCCCAATATCAACTACGCCATTACCAACTTCTCTCTCCACTTTACACCATATCAAAAGCGCAGTTACCTCCTTATTATCTATAAAGCCTTCAACCACATTTTGATAACAAAAGAGCATCCACATTATTTCTCCCGCTGCTGTCCATCTGACAGGGTTACTCACTAAAGCAGCAATAGCCAAGCTAGTTATTCTTCAATAAGACGGATAACACTACCAATAGGTAATATCTTCATCTTCTTCCCCTCCATTATTTAAATTGATATCAAGATTATTTTTATATAATAAGTATTTTGTTTTTGAAAAAGAAGTTATACCAGCACCTGCTAGTATGCCAGAGATAATTCCTATGAAAAACAACCAGCTAGTTGGATAAACATATAAAAAAAGGAAACAGGCTATAGATATTAATAATAATATTGATGGAAATAATAATTGCCTGACATAAAAATGATTAATTATTTTTAAGCAATCTTTCCATTCATCAGCAGTCATATAAACTCTTCTATAATTTTCCAACATGTATGGACTAATATAATATCCGATCAATACACTTAAAAACATAGCGAGAATACTAACACAAAGGTAAGCTATTATGTTGTCAAATGGGATGATATTAATTGGGAAAAACTCTATCATTGGATAGCCTATTATAATCAAAAAGGCTATTTTTGAAGGACTTATGGTTTTAGCATCCGCTTTAAATATAGTTTTGGTTTTAGGATTAACATATAGAGTGTAATTATTGTCTTTTTCTGGATTAGTATAAAAAGGGATAAGTTTTCGTGCTACATTTTTTTCCAAAGCTTTCATCCTTTCATTCAACCTAACTAAAGGCGGATCCTAAAAAATCTAGAGCTCCAGCACGCCTCCGGCAGTTCCTACACCTAATGAAGCAGCATTACGCACTAATGCTTCACCCGCTGTTTTATCATGATTAGTTGTGTCATCCCTTGTCTTTTTTAAATTTCACTTCGGTTATTCCAGGGATCATTGTTAGTATATTTGCTAATAGTATAATAAACAAAAAAACTAGAGCATAAATTAATAGCATTATATTTTTGGATTCAAAATAAGCATAGACTGCAACACTTAAAAATAATAAAACAAGAAAATATGCAATTATATATACGAAAATATGTCTAATGTCTTGTGGTCTTATCCACAACCTTCTCTTTTGTAGGCTCTCTGGATTAACAACCTTATACAAGTTTCGTTGATTTATTTTACCAATATATATACGAAGAGAAATAAGTAGTGTTGCGGAAATTAAAAATATCATCAAAGTAACTATCGGATTTGTATTAATATCTAAATAACTTGTTAAAGACTCTAACAATCTAGATAACAGTACTGTCATCCCAATTCCAAGAATGCTGATAAAGCTTGCCTTCTCTTGTTTTACAGTCGGTGACTTTATCTGCTCTAAAACTTCCTGATCACTGACTTTATACACAGTATGTGGCATCAGCCAATAAGCGAATGGAATGAACATTACCCAGATTGGTTGGTCTGAATCAATAAGATAATGCTCGTTTTCAATAGATAGGAGCTTATATCTTAATCTCATACTTTTTGCTGTGAAATTCACTTCACATTCCATCTACCTACCCCCAGCCCCAGTCGTTGGATTAATCGCCCTCCAACCACTTTTTAATATCCTCACCTTATTTTCAACTAAGTTAGTAGCCATCTTTTTAACTTCTCTGCCAGCTTGATCTAGTTTTTGCCCTATATAACCGGCACTGCGCAAGAACTTTGGCCTTACGGATAGAGACAATCAAAGAAGTCAATAACTCCATTTTTATTATGTAAAGATGCCCTACTTATTATCATTAATTTATTCACCACTATTAAGTCAAACCACGTTTTCAATTGGGAGTATTTTCATATCTCCTTCCCATCATTAAATGTGATATCAATTTGATTTTTATATAAGTCATATCTTGTTTTTGATAAAGCTAACGAGAGTGTTCCAGCCAATACACTCAAGCCAATCCCTCCAAAAAACCACCATTTTGATGGGAATATATATAAAATGGAAAAACAGGCAACAGAGAGTATTATCAATACAAATGAGGATATAATTTGTCTAAGATAAAAATCATTTCCTTTACTTAGATATCGTTCCCATTCTTCCTTAGACAAAGTTACCTTTTGAATATTATCAATCATCTTTATTCCAAGATAGTATCCTAACATTAGCCCTAATATAAAAATAAAAAGGCAAATAATCACAAAAGCAAATATGTTATCAAACGGAAGGATTTTCACTGAAAATAACTGTGTAAATGCAAAAAACACAAGAAAACAAAAGGTGAATTTTGAGGGATTTATTTTCTTACCTTCCGCCCTAAAAACTTCTTTTGTCTTGGCATCTAAGTACAGAGTATAACTATTCTCCCTTCCTGGATTTTCTGTATAAAATGGAACAAGTCTCAGGTTTTCATTATTTTGCAAACCGTTCATCCTTTCGTGAAAATTCAACTAAAAGTAGACTTTAAGAGACTGATGTGACCAGTCACTGCATGCCAATCCCATTTGTAACATTTTTTATCAACAATGTCTCTTATTTATTCCGCTCCATTATATCATTATAAACAGGCATCCCCTCAAGCATTTCCGAATTATCATTTCGAATGAATAGGTCGCCACTTTTAAACTTGGATGCTATTCCTGAAATAAAAGATTGCAATTCGTGTAAGGCTTGTTTAGCCTCTTCCAAGCGCCCAGCTTCGTATTCATCTATTTTTATGAAAACACTTGCCTTTACTCCAACGATTATTAAAGCCATACTTACATTTTGTATAGGCTTGTCAGATGGCTTATGTTAATTTGGAAATCTATTTCAACGGCTCCTTTTACTGTACCTCGTTTAAATTGATGCTCATTTTCTTCAGTCCAGTCACTAAACAATTTGGCTCGCCATTCATTTCAATAATAGGAGGCAAAGGTTTAAATTCATTAATTTATTTGTTACTTCTTTCAAATATACTATTGTTCCTATTGGTAGCAATATTTTTCACTCCTTAATTTAAACAGCAGCGTGTTTATCTTTCCTAAACTTTACATGTGTTGTTCCAGGTAACATGGTTAATACGTTTGCAAATAGTAAAAAAAACATAAAGACCAATGTATAGATTAATACCATTATGTTTTTAAATTCAAAATAAGCGTAAACACCAAATACCACGAGCAGTAAACCGACAAGATACATTGGTACATATATTAGAACACTTTCGATCCCTTTGGGTCTTATCCATAATTTTCTCTTTTGTAACTTTTCAGGATTAAGAACTTTATAAAGATTTCTTTGATTTATTTTACTTATATAAAGACGTAGTGAAATGATAAGTATTGCCGTTACTAAAAATATCAAAAAGGTGACAACTGGAACCGTAGTAATGTCAAAGTAATCTGTTATCGATTCTAGTATCTTCGCTAACAGCATAGTTATTCCAACACCAAAAATATTAATATAACTAGATTTTGCTTGTTTTACTTTTGGATCCTTTATCTGCTTTAAACTATCTTTATCATTTATTTTATAGACTGTATGTGGTATTAACCAATAAGCAAACGGGATGAATAGCACCCATAATGGCCGATCGGCATCTATAATATAATCCTCATCGTCTATCGTTAATATTTTATATCTAATTCTCATGCTCATTGCCGTATAATTAACTTCACAGTCCACCTTATCAACTCCAATTCTTGGAATGTTACTTTTAACTAAAGATTATACGGTATAAATTTCTTTTTCCTAAGTTGGGATGAATGGTAGTTGTATTACATAAAGATAATAATGATAAAAATACTATAAAAGAAAAAATCCCGATAAAATTATTAGTCTCTAAAAACAAAAGTATTGCACCGATGACTATGAGTAAAAAAAATAAATAAGAAAAGATCGGAACAATGTATTGCTTAAATAATTTAGGTTTTAATTTTATTGTTTTATCATCTAATTCTTTTATGTCAACAAATTCATCTAATCTATCCCCCAACGAACCACGTATATGTAATCTTAGATATATAATAATTAAAGCAGATATGATTAGCATCAATATATTTACCAGCAACGTTGTCTGTATACTAAAATCCAAGATAGATCTTAATAGTCGAGAAAGTACAGTTGAACCGCCAATACCCAAAATAAAGATGCTAACTAAGTTATTGCCACCAGAAGTTGACGCTCTTAAATTTTCAACTGTCTCAAAATCTACTTTATAGACTCTCTGTGGCATTAACCAAAATAAAAAAGGGATTAAAATTGTCCAAATGGATTCCTCAATATCGATAATATAATAATCGTCACCCACACTTAAGATTCTATACCTTCTATTTCTAGAGAGAAATTCTACCTCGCACTCCACTGGTTACCAC
>Ga0209487_1001859_pt1 | contig 17492 bp, 11 predicted proteins | sample Poulit2012_FD_187524 | JGI IMG/M metagenome (GOLD analysis project Ga0209487, IMG submission 187524) | Agricultural soil microbial communities from Georgia to study Nitrogen management - Poultry litter 2012 (SPAdes) (version 2) | ecosystem: Environmental > Terrestrial > Soil > Agricultural land...
AAAGACTCCGGCGTTGTCCCCAACAGTGATGCGATGTCTTTTTTAGTCAACGGTAGGCGGACCTGCATCGGTGCGGGTCCTGGCTTGGGCTGGCGAAGTAGCGGCTGCTGGAGTACATAATCGGCAATGCGTACCTCAACACTCTGAGTGTTCAACGTGAGCCGATGCTCCGTATGGGCCAGACGCTGTCCCAAGGTCCGCAACATCCGGTGCGCGATATCCGGGTAGCGTTCGATGAGCACGGCAAGGTCATCGTGGACGAAGACACACAGTCGGGCCTTTTCGTGAGCTTCGGCTTCTTCGGGTGGCGCAGTGCCGGTCAGAAAGGCATATTCACCAAACGTCTCACCCGGTTTTGCCACCCGAAGTAACTGCTTTCGGCCACTGGGCAAGAGCCGATGGACCTTGATGGAACCGGAATGCACAACAAACATGGTGCCGGTGTGTTCACCAGCTCGGTGAATCAACTCGCCCGCAGCCAGGACCCGTGGCCTCGCCAAGGTCGCCACCACGTCTTGTTGCTGCTTACTCAAACCTGAAAAGATCGGGACGCGACGGACACAGTTATCATCGTGGACCGTGATATCCCGGATTGGCAATTCCTGCATGACCCTAGGCTACCGCTCAGATTTTGACGGCGTCGGCTGCTTCGGCAATCGTGGGGTATCGGAAGGTATAACCGATATCTTCTAAGACCGTCGAGCGGGCCCTGGTGCTGCCCAGCAGCATCCCGGGTTCCATCCGAATCACATTCAACCCGAGTCTCAGAAGCGCTGCAGGCACCGGGATTTTGCGGTGACCCAGACCGGGTGCAAGGGCATTGATCATCTCGGAGTATCGCGTCAGCTGGGGCGCCACCGCGACCACCGTGGCTGGGGGCTGCTCCATGGTCAGGAGGTGCTGGACCAGACCGACCCAGTCGTCCTCATGGATCCACGGGAGGTAGCCATCGAGACTCGGGCGGGTTTGAGACACCGCCATCGCGCCTAAGCCATAGGTAATTTCAGCCTGCTGGCCTACGACCACACCCAGGCGAAGGATGATTGCTTCCTCCGGGGCGGCTGCTTCCCAATCGGCAACCAGCTGTCCCATGCCTCTGGGGCCATCGTGATCGGCTGTCGGTGGGGTCGTTTCGGTGAACACTTCGGTTGAATCAGGGGCCCAGATTGGCACCGCACTGATCTGTAGCCAACGATGCACTACACCACCTTGCGAGGTAGCGTTCGAGATGGCAGTACGCAAGGCTTCGATTGGTTCGATACGAGAAGTCAGCAGGGCATGGACTTCTTTGGGCGTGAATTTAGCATCGATGCGTTTGCCGGCCAGGTTGATGATGTTGCATCCGGCATCGTCCAAGAGCTGTGCCTGCAGGGGTTCGAGGTCGTCAGCACCCCAGCGAACTTGCGGGTACGGGGCGCCGGCTCTTGGAGTTCGGGTCAGCACCACCACACGGTGTCCTGCGGCTAGCATTCGCGTCGCCAACCGTGACCCCAGATATCCCGAACCACCAGCGATAATGTTGAGCGGTTGATGCTTATCCGGCCCCGGGGAAGCCATTTGCATCATCCGGGCGCCCACGGCACCGAGGTCATGCGCCAGCGGTTCGGCAAGGGCAACTGCCAGGGGTGCGGCAAAGGATCCAACGACACGTATATGCCTGGTCAGCGTAGTGTTGCCGTCATCAGTGGCTCGGATGATCCAGTGCTGTTGGGTATATCCACCCGGTTGCTGTTGTCGCCAAGCGAGCTCACGGTCGACTTCCGCGGTGACGATAGTGGCCGGGGGAGCGGTAGTTGCGTGCAGAAAACCGCGGACGAGGGCTTTAGGCACCACTTTGACCCGGTCACCGACCTGCAAACGTGACCCCGCCATGGTCTGCGGGGTAAATTGTTGCAACTGGTCGTCAAACTGCAACCAGGCCGTAGGATCAGATAACAACTCCCAGACCTGGTTAACGGGTAGTGCCACATCGATTGATTGCGTCCGCGAAAAGCCCATGTGCCCATCGTAGACCGATTTCTAAACGGCCGACATTCGCACCCTGAGCTGTGGCTAGTCAGTAGTTACCCTCGTGGGGGATGATTTGCCGGCTATGGTGTCTTTCATCTGTTGGAATTCTTCTTCGACTTCAGCATCTGGGCGTTTGGTCAGCAGCGAGACAATAATCGCCACGACGAAGTGCGCAATCACGCCGGGAATAATCTCGTACAGGTCGAGGGCTTCCTTGATGGCCGGGACACTGCCCCACACATAAGACACCACCGCACCGGCGATCATGCCCGCTAATGCGCCCATCGCGGTCACGCGTTTCCAATACAGCGCTAGCAGCAGCATCGGCCCGAAGGCGGCACCGAACCCGGCCCACGCGAAGCCCACCAGATCCAAGACGGTGGACTCAGGATTTTGGGCGATCAGAACGGCAATGATCGTCACGGCCACCACGGAGGCCCGGCCAAGCCATAATTGGGTGCGCTCTTCCGGTTCGCGCTTGAACAGTCCGTAAATGTCTTCAACAAGTGCCGACGAGGACACCAATAGTTGCGAGGACATGGTGGACATGATGGCAGCCAGCACTGCGGCTAAGACCAGCCCGGCAATAAACGGGTGAAACAAGATTTGTGACAGCAGCAGGAATACAGTCTCCGGGTTATCCAGTGGCTGTCCGGCATCATGGAACCAGGCCACGCCAATCAGACCGGTCAATACTGCCCCAGTCATACACAAAATAACCCAACCGGTACCAATTCGGCGGGCTGTTTTGACTTCGGCGTGGCTGCGAATGGCAAAGAACCGTGCCAGGATATGTGGCTGACCAAAATAGCCAAGACCCCAGGCCAGGCCGGAAATAATGACCAGGAGCGAGGCACCGGAGAGCCCGCCGCCGGTAAAGGACAGGTGGTCGAAACCTGCTTCTACGTCTGCTTCATTAATGAGGCTGACGACCTCTCCTGGTCCACCAAGTTGCACGGTCGCAATGATCGGCACGGTCACCAGCGCTGCCAGCATGAGGAGCCCCTGGGCAACATCGGTGAGTGAGACGCCCAGGAATCCACCGAAGACGGTGTAAGCCAGGGTTACCCCACCGACCAACAGTAATCCGGTCATGTAATTCCAGCCAAAGGCGGATTCGAAGAATGCGCCCGCGGCCACCAGCATCGAGGCAACATAGAAAACGAAAAACACCAAAATAATGATGGCCGAGACGGAGCGTATCAGGCGGGTGCGATCCCGGAAGCGCTGTTCAAAGAAAGCAGGCATCGTGATCGTATCCCGGCTAATCTCGGAATACACTCGAAGCCGGGGCGCCACAATGAACCAGTTCAACCAGGTGCCAATCGTCAGCCCAATGGCGATCCAGGATTCAATCAAACCGGTCGCATACAGTGCACCCGGCAAGCCCATCAACAACCAGCCAGACATATCGGAGGCACCGGCCGACAGCGCTGCTACGCGCGGGGAGAGGTCTCTGCCGGCAAGAAGAAAATCGCGGCCCGTCTTGGTGCGTCGGTAGGCATAAAACCCGATCGCGATCATGCCAAGCAGGTACACAACGATGGCTGCTAGTTGAAAGGCGTGTTCTTCACTCATAGCAAACGATTATTCTCGCTGTTGGCTCGATCACCAAATCCCACTGTTTTATCGGGCTGGTCTTCGTCGCCGCGCAGTAGTTCTGGTGTACCCGGATGCCCCGTCGGGTCGTAAGCTGTGATACACGACACGATACTCGACAGGAGCGTCCTATGACTGCACCATCGCATGCATCCGCTGATATTCGTCCGTGGCAGTTGGCCGATGAGGCCATCGCACAGGTCCGCAGGTGGCTAGCACGGGCCGCTGATATTAAACCGGATCGCTCTGCACAACAGTTGGCAGGGGTACTCAAGGACCCTCGTGGTTTGGAATTCACAGTCGGATTTGTGGATCGGGTGGTGCGGCCTGAAGATCACGCTGCCGCGGCCCACGCGCTGGCCAGTATCGCAGAGGACGTGCCGGGATTTTTACCGTGGTATTTGCAAACGGCAGTTCGAGCGGGTGGAAAGCTTGCTCCTGTGGCTCCCGGAGTGGTCGTGCCGACAGCTCAAGCAGCGCTGCGGTCTATGGTGGGGCATTTGCTGATCGATTCACGGGATAAACGTCTTGGCCGAGCAATTAGTAATCTTCGAACCGGCGGGATTGATCTCAATATCAACTTGCTGGGCGAGGCCATTTTGGGGCAACAAGAAGCAAATAATCGCGTCGCAGCCACCCGCGCACTGATTGAGCGTTCCGATGTGGACTATGTGTCTATCAAGGTATCTGCCACGGTGGCCCCACATAATCCGTGGGCACACGAAGAAGCCGTGACAGCAATCGTCGAACAATTGCGTCCGCTATATCGTGCCGCCATGACGGCTGAGCCGGTCACCTTCATCAACCTCGATATGGAGGAATATAAAGATCTCGAGCTGACTCTTGACGTGTATCGACGGCTCATCGCAGAACCCGAGTTCAAGCATTTTTACTCAGGCATTGTCTTGCAGGCGTATCTTCCTGATGCATATCAGGCCATGGTCGAGCTACAACAGTTCGCCGCCCAGCGGGTCGCCGATGGCGGAGCGCCCATTAAGGTGCGGGTGGTCAAAGGCGCGAACTTACCCATGGAACGCGTTCAGGCCGCCATGCGCCGGTGGCCGCAGACCGTGTGGCCGACCAAACAAGACACCGATACCAATTACAAACGGATCCTGGACTACGCCCTCCGGCCGGAGCACCTAGCGCACGTTGAGATCGGCGTCGCGGGCCAAAACCTGTTTGATATCGCCCTGGCGTATTTACTCATGCAACGTCGTGGTATCGCGATGGAGGGCCCAGTAGATTTTGAGATGCTTCTGGGTATGGCCAGTGCCCAAGCCCAAGCTGTGCGAGAAGATGTAGGTCGTTTACTGCTCTACACCCCGGTGGTACATCCTGACGAATTTGATGTCGCCATCTCGTATCTGGTGCGGCGTTTAGAAGAAGGCTCCTCACAGGAGAACTTCATGTCAGCGGTCTTTGAACTGGACGATGAGGCAGTCTTCAAACGCGAAGCTGACCGGTTCCGTGCTGCGTTGAGACAGTTTGAATCTGAGGCAGAGCTTATCCCGCAGCCACGACGGCAGCAAAACCGCCAGACCGAGGACTTTTCCAGACCGTCTCATCAGGCTTTCGACAATACGGCAGATACCGATCCGAATCTGCCGCAAAATCGGGAGTGGGCCCGCCAGATCATCGAGCGCATGGCCGACTCAACCCTCGGTAAAGATATGGTGGCCTCTCACCAGATTGATACTGAAGCGCAATTGGAAACCGCTATGACCGGCGCCATAGCCGCAGGGAAGACCTGGCAGGAGTTGCCGTTGGAGACCCGCTCCCAGGTACTCCTTCGCATCGGTGATCACCTGGCCGCAGCACGCGGGAAGTTATTGGAGGTCATGGGTTCAGAAACAGGAAAAACACTGGATCAATCTGACCCTGAAGTCTCCGAAGCCATCGATTTTGCTCGCTATTACGGCGAACAATGCTTACAACTCAACCGCATCGCTGGGGCAACCCCACATCCGGTGGGACTCACCGTAGTCACTCCACCATGGAACTTCCCGGTAGCGATCCCCACCGGTTCGGTGACTGCAGCATTAGCTGCCGGTTCGCCCGTCATCATCAAACCGGCTCCGCAAGCTCAACGAACCGCAGCGGTGATTGTCCAAGCGCTCTGGGCGGCACTCGATGAGTTCGAGCTACCACATGAGATTGTCACTTACCTCGTAGCGGAGGAGGGGTCCCTGGGCTCCCAGTTGGTGACTGATCCGCGAGTCGAGCGAGTCATCCTGACCGGCGGGTATGAAACCGCCCAGTTGTTTACCAATATGCGTGCCGATATGCCGCTTTTTGGTGAAACTTCGGGTAAAAATGCGCTCGTCGTGACCCCAACGGCTGATCTTGATCTCGCCGTGGCCGACGTCGTGCATTCTGCGTTTGGTCATGCGGGACAAAAGTGCTCCGCTGCCTCGCTGTTAATATTGGTGGGCCAAACCGCTGTGAGTGAACGTTTCCACCGGCAACTGCTGGATGCCGTCGCATCCTTGGTGGTCGATCACCCGACGAACCCAGCGGCCCAGATGGGCCCCGTCGTGGAACAACCCGGCGACAAGCTGGCGCGGGGGCTGAGTACGTTAGAAACCGGACAACGCTGGAATCTTGTGCCACAGCGCTTGGACGATACTGGCAGATTGTTTTCTCCCGGTGTTCGGTCGGGGGTGAAACCGGGCTCGGAGTATCATCAAACCGAATACTTCGGGCCCATCCTAGGGGTGATGTCCGCCGAGACCTTGGAAGATGCCATCGACTACGTCAATGCTGTCCCATATGGTCTTACCTCCGGGCTGCATTCGTTAGATCCCGATGAGATCGCGACCTGGGCCGAACATGTCGCCGCGGGCAATTTATATATTAATCGTGGGATTACCGGAGCGGTGGTGCGTCGTCAGCCCTTTGGCGGTTGGAAGCGCTCGGCGATTGGCCCCGGCGCTAAAGTCGGTGGTCCGAACTATTTGCTGGGCCTCACAGACTGGACCGATGCCCCCGATGCATTACCTGAAACCCACGAGGATCGCGCTCCCCAGCGTCATGAAGCGGTTGCCGCATACCTTACAGCTGATGAGGCTCGGTGGTTATCCCGTGCGACAGGACACGATGCTACAGTCGTCGAAACCTATACCGGGCAGCGAGATGTCTCCAACCTAGTGGTCGAAATCAATGTGCTCCGGTACCGCCCCGTCCCAGTGCACGTGCGATTGTCGGATGCGTCGTCGGCGGGTGTGGCTCAGATGTTACGGGTGACTGCAGCCGGGATCCGCGTACAACACGCTACCGCCAGCGGCCAGGGGACCGGTGTCTTACCTGAGAATATCGTGTCTGTGCCCCCAGAAGTACCGCGCCAGATCGCTGACGCATTCACGGACACGAACATGTCTGTCGTCTTCGAAGATACGGCCGCGTGGCTACGCCGGGCGGCAAGCTTGGCAGAATATGATCCCGCCGATGGTTCAGGACGCATCCGGATGATCGGAAATACCGAAACTGCCGAAACCATCGCAGCACTTGCTCACAGCCCGGAAATCGCGGTCTATCGCCAACCGGTCACTTCGGCGGGCAGGCTCGAGATGCTGCCGTTCATCCGTGAACAGGCAGTGTCAATGACTGCCCACCGGTTCGGCACCATCAATGATTTACCGCAGCGAGCGCTCGGAGACATCCAGTTTGGCTAACCTTTTTTATGAAGGGTCGGAAGTGCTGTCATCGTGAGGCTCCCGGTCGGCATACATGCCTTTCTTCTGGTCATATGCGCGAACTTGAATCCAGGCAAAGGCGATGACACCGATGCCAAGCAGCAGCCAGGACCGATCGGTGCCGAAGAAGGCTTCGTCATTGAGGATGACCGCCATGAGTTCGACCAGCACGACGACGAAACCCCCGAATAGTGCGCCTAATAGGGCAGCTTTGGCTTTACCTGGCATCTGACTCTCCGTCTTGTTTGGAAGCTGGTAGTTCGCTATGGCTGAGTGAATCTTGCCACGCTTGGTGAAGTTGGGAGAATTGCCCACCGGTGGAAATGAGTTCCTCGGGCGTGCCGTCTTCAATAATTTGGCCGTCTTCAACCACCAGCACTCGGTCGGCGATCATGACCGTGGACAGCCGGTGGGCGATAATGAAGGAGGTTCGTTGGCCTAATAATTCTTCGAGTCCCTCCTGCACGATCGCCTCGGTTGGCGCATCCAGCGATGAGGTAGCTTCGTCGAGGATCAGCACGGTGGGATCGGCCAGGAACGCGCGACCAAAGGAGATCATCTGGCGTTGCCCTGCTGACATGCGCCCGCCCCTGGCTCGTACATCGGTGTCAAAACCTTCGGGGAGTTGATCAATGAAGATATCGGCCCCAATAATTTTGGCGGCTGCTCGGATCTCTTCACGGGTTGCCTGGGGGTTGCCGATGGCCATATTATCTGCGACCGAACCGGAGAATAAATACGACTCCTGCGTCACCATGACAATGTGGTTGGTGAGGGTCTCTAAGTCCAGGTCTTTGATGTTGACGCCGTCGAGGGTGATCGAGCCCTCGGTGACGTCATAAAACCGGGCCATGAGTTTCGCGATCGTGGATTTTCCCGCACCGGTAGAGCCCACAATGGCTACAGTTTGTCCGGCCGGTACTCGGAAGGAGGTGGGTTGAAGAGCCAACGGCAGGTCGTCCTGGTACCGGAACGAAACATTATCAAAGACAATCTCGCCGCGGGCCTCTGGTAGCTCCACTGGGTCTTTGGGATCTGTCACCGTAGGGCGTTCGGCCAACAGTCCAGAGATTTTCTCCAAGGCTGCAACAGCGGATTGGAAGGTGTTGTAAAAGTTGGCGATCTCATCGATCGGCTGGAAGAACCGTCGGGCATAGAGGACCAGGGCGACCAATACACCCACTTGGAGCTCGCCGCCGAGCACTCGGAAGCCGCCCACGACTAGCACCGCGGCAATCGTGATGGACGATAACCAGCGCAGGGTTGGCTGGTAGATACCGAATAGGTGAATCGAACGCAGCGCAGACTGGCGATGATCTTCGGCAAGCTGGGCATAGATCTCGCCGTTAGCCTGCTGACGTCGATAGGTTTTGACCGCTCGAATCCCGCTGACGGTTTCGACAAAGTGGGAGATCAATCTGGCTGAGTTCGTTTGAATTTGCCGGTAAATGACCGAGGAGCGTTTTTGGAACCATACAGACAGCATCGTGGCCGGTACCAACAACCCAGCCATGACCAGCCCTGATGGGGCGTCCATAGATACGATAAGGACCATGGTAAAGACCATCTGCAATACCGAACCGACCATAATGTCCAGTCCGGAGTTCAGCAGTTGGGCCAACGCGTCCATATCGGAGGTCTGCCGAGCTACCGTGCGTCCTGACGCATAGGTTTCGTGGAATTTCATATCCAACCGTTGACTGTGTAAAAACAGCCGCTTGCGCAAGCTATACAGCATGGTCTGGCCGAGGGTCATATTCCAGCGGATGAACACATACATCAGCCCGCCGGCCACGAGCGCTGCCAGAATATGTGTCGCTGCCGCACCAATTGCAGGAATCGCATTGCCTTCGGCAAGCGCGGGCAGACCATTATCAATACCCCATGCGATGATGGCCGGTCCGGCAACCGAAGCTAGCTGCGCCACGATGACAACGATCGATAAGCCAATCAACTGCCAGGTATAGGGATTCAGTAAGCTCCCCAATAAGCGCAGCGAGGCACGTCGCTCTTCTTTGGTCATCTGCTGGTAGTGCGCCGAACCAGCCCCGCGAGCGCGTCCTGGTCCACTCATGATTGCACCTCCACATCTTGGTTGGGGCTGGCCATCAGATACCGGTACCGCGACGAGGTGCGTAACAACTCTTGATGGGTGCCAACCGCAGCGATCTTGCCGTGATCGAGCAAAGCGACCCGGTCAGCCAGGGCCACCGTGGAGGAACGATGGGCGATGATGAACGTCGTGGTGTTATCCAAAACTTCACGGAGTTGGGCGATCACACGCTCTTCGGTCTTGGTATCCAGGGCAGAGAGTGGATCATCGAGCAATAAGAGAGCCGGTCGGGCAGCGATGGCTCGAGCCAGCGCGATACGTTGCCGTTGACCACCCGAAAGCGAGAAGCCTTGTTCACCAATGTGCGTGTCGATTCCGTCGGCCAGATCAGCAACAAACCCGGCATCAGCAGCATGTAGCGCCTCCCACGCGATGTCATCGCGTACTTCCTCGGGAAGCTCTGGGTCGACGCCTAGCAGCACATTGTCTCGGACGGAAAACGAGAACAAGGTGGTGTCTTCGAAAGCAAAAGCGGTCAGCCGACGCAGATCGTCAAGATCCATGTCGTGGACTGATACACCGTCAATGGTGATGCACCCGCCGGTGATGTCAAAGATCCGAGGAACCAGCTGCAGCAGAGTGGACTTTCCATTGCCGGTGACCCCCACCAGGGCCATGGTCTCACCGGGGCGGACGTGAAGGTTGACGCCCTGGAACAAGTCCGGCGCATCCTCGGGCGCGTCATGGAACCGAAAACGCACCTCGTCCATGACCAACTCTCCGGTGGCCCGATCGAAATCGATCGTTACCGGGTCGGTGGGGGAGACGATGGTATTTTCGGCATCCATCACTTCGAAATAGCGTTCCAGTGCGGTAGTGGTTTGTACCGCTTGTCCAAAGAGCATACCCACCATCCGTGTTGGCCCGACGACCAGGGTCGCGGTCGCGAAGAAACTTGCGAGCTGCCCGACGTTCATGGCGCCGCTATTGACCTGCAATAAGCCCAGCAGCAGGGACAATCCCAACATCGACTCGGGAAGGGCTAGCATGAACATATCGAAGCGGGCCAACGTGGTGGCTTTGCGGATTTCGTTATCACGTAGTGCCACGGCGTCGTCGTCAAAATTTGCTAGAGCTTGTTTGCTGCGACCAAATGCTTTGAGGACGCGAATGCCCTGAACAGATTGTTCCACCGTCGTAGAAATCTCGCCGTTGAGATCTTGCGAGCGGCGAGTAAAAACCGAGTAGTCGCGCTGGAAACGGTACGTCAAGACGACGATCGGAAAGATGATCACCATAAATATGAGCGCTAAGAGCACCGAAGAACGCGACATCATATACAGCCCCACCACGATCGTCGCGGCCGAGGAGACCATCATGATCATCCCAAAGGCAATCCAGCGACGAATTTGGGTGACATCCTGTTGGGCCCTTGATAACAATTGCCCTGAGCCCCAGTCGTTATGAAAGGCCACCGGCATATCCAGGATCCAGGTATAAAACCGCACTCGCATTTTGCGTTCAATATCGGTAGAAGGCCCGACGGCAAAAACGCGACGCAACCACATTAGCACCGCTTCAAGAAGGCCCAGGGCAACGATGACACCGCCGGCGAACCAGACGGTGGCCACGGTGGGGGACGTTTCGAGGTTGTTGACTAATACGCCTAATACCTGCGGAATCATCAGTCCCACCACAGATGCCGCGATGGTGACCATCAAGCCCATGAACAACCGATGGCGGATCGGTTTGATAATGCGCCATAAACGCCCCATAGCATCGATCATGAACTATGCCTCCTATGGGTGGGACCGATATGGAAAGACCACCGGTAGTTGCTCATCGTAGTGACGAGACAAAAGTGTCGAAAGCCTTGCGACCAAATGTGCGCAACTCAGCAGGCCGGTCCACTATCGGCGCTGATACAACGATTTGCGCCAGTATACGGGTTCAGCGGTAATTAACATGCCCAGCTGACGGAACATTGATTCATCAACGGAACCCAGGATCGTTGTCGTGTGGACGTCACAGCCGCGCAGATCGCGCAATTTGGTGATCGCTTGTCTTGCATCCTCTGATTCCGCCGCAGAGACCGACAGCGCAATGAGCACCTCATCGGTATGAAGCCGCGGGTTGATGGAGCCCAGGTGTTCTGTCTTCAGCGTCTGGATCGGTTCGATAGCTTGCGGACTCAACAGATGCACGTCGTCATCAATGCCCGCCATATATTTTAGGGCATTGAGTAACATCGCCGCAGAACATCCCAATAAATCTGAGGTCTTGCCCGTCAGAATCGTGCCATCCGGTAACTGGACAGCACTAGCGGGCTGAGCGGTGCGTTCGGCTAACTCCACAGCGGGCGCGACGACCGGCCGATCATCTTTGGAAATGCCGATGCGCTTCATGATCACTTCGATCCGTGAAGACTCCGAGTCATCAGTGGTGTCCGCACGACGTTCTTCAACCCGTGCGTGATACCAGCGACGGATGATTTCTTGTTCCGCTGCCGCCCTACACACTGCGTCATCGCTGATGCAGTGGCCCGCCATATTTACCCCCATATCAGTAGGCGACTGATAGGGAGACTCGCCATAGAGCTTTTCTAACATGGCTTTCAATAGGGGGAACACTTCGACGTCGCGGTTATAACTGACCGCTTGTTCCTGATAAGCGGCCAAATGATACGGGTCAATAATGTTGTTGTCATCTAAATCTGCCGTGGCTGCTTCATAAGCCTGATTGACCGGATGTTGCAAGGGCAAATTCCAGATGGGGAACGTCTCAAACTTTGCGTAGCCGGCCTGAATGCCGCGCTGGTAATCGTGATAGATCTGCGAAAGTGAAGCCGACAGCTTGCCAGAACCAGGGCCCGGCCCGGTGACTACCACCAGAGAACGTGTGGTGGGAGCGTACTCATTTTGTCCAAACCCGTCGGGGGAGATAATGGTTTCTGTATCGGTGGGATACCCGGCGGTGGGGTAGTGGTGGGTCACCTGCAAACCGGCGCGTTGCATTCTGTCACTGAATGCCAGGGCGTTCGAGTAGTCAGCCGATAACTGGGTGATGACCACGTGTTCGATCATGAAGCCTTCATCGCGGAAAATATCGATCAGCCGAAGCGCTTCGTCCTGGTAGGTGATGCCAAGATCTGCCCGAACCTTCTCGTACTCTAAGTCTTTAGCATTGAGCACCATCATGATCTCTAACTCAGCCTTGAGTTGCTGAAGCATAGAGATCTTATTGTTGGGGGTAAAGCCGGGCAGCACTCGAGAAGCATGAAAATCATCAAAGAGCTTGCCGCCCATTTCGAGATAGAGCTTGTTCCCAATCTGTTGGCGGCGCTGAGAGATGAACTGGGACTGTAACTCGATATATTTTTGAGAGTCAAAACCGATGCCGCGACGAAATGATGCTTCTTGGGTCAAATTCTCAGCTTCCACAACACACTATTGTTCCATGGACTCCGAAGAGATCCTAGTTATCGGTCCTCCAGGACCCTGTTGTGAACCCTACGTTATCCGGTTATTACCTCGTCTAGCATACCGGTGACAAGACTTCACCAACCACAATGTCTAGGGGTTAGTCGTGTTGCTCAACACAATTGATGGTGTTTTTCGGGTGCAACACGCCGGGATAAAAATTCTTTTTCTGTGAATTTAACCCCTCTTTAGAGTGCTGTGGGAATGTGGAGAACTTTTAAGTCGTTGTATTAGACCCGCATCAACAAGCGGAAGTATCAGCGTGGCGCTCGAGGGTCAGGCTGTGGACAACTCTGTGGGGAGAGACGTCATGGGCAAATCACAACATCTAGTTATCCTTTGAGTTCGTGATCCCAAGATGTAGTATTAATGGTGTGGGTGAGGCCGATAGGGTTTCACCAAGGATTCATGAAATACACCGCGAGAACTTCATCGAAAAGAGTCTGCGGTATGGGCCAGATAAGCGACTAATCAAGGGGAGATAGATCATGACCGTGACCGTCTACAGCAAACCAGCATGCGTCCAGTGCAATGCGACCGTGCGTGCTTTGGATAAAAAAGGTATCGAATACAAGGTCATCGATATGTCACAAGACATGGATGCTCTCGAACGAGTTCGCGCCCTGGGCTACATGCAGGCTCCAGTCGTCATGGCCGGGTCTGATCACTGGTCAGGCTTCCGCCCAGATAAGATCGCGGATTTAGCAGAAGCCAGCTCAGCAACTTCGACTGTTGCGTAGGCTGATTTTTCATCCAAACTTTTGAAGGCAGGGGTAACATGACTACCCAGGTTCGAGATAGATCATTCGTTAAATCACCAGAGTCTCAAGACATGGTAGAGACCAGCGCGAAATTGATCTACTTTTCCTCGGTATCTGGTTATACTCACCGCTTTGCAGAGAAATTAGGTTTCGAGGACGGGTACATGGCGAGATTGCCATTAATTACCCGCGAACCAACACTGTATGCGTTGGAACCATTCGTTTTGATGCTGCCCACCTATGGTGCGGGCAAAGGTCCAGGGGTTGTTCCCAAACAGGTTATTAAATTCCTGAACGTAAAAAACAACAGAGAGCTGATTCGAGGCGTCATCGCTGCTGGAAACACCAACTTTTATGACGCCTACTGTCTTGCCGGTGACATTATTTCGGCAAAGACCAACGTACCGGTTATGTATAGATTTGAACTCATGGGCACACCTACCGATGTGACCAAAGTTCGTGAAGGATTGGATGCATTTTGGCAACAACACTCACTGAAGAAGAACTAATTCAGTCGGCTAAGAAGCTTCCTGAGGCATGGCAGGGTCTTGGATACCACGAACTGAACGCTATTTTGAATCTTTATGGTCCAAACGGTGAGATCCAGTTCGAAGCTGACCATGCCGCTGCCCGTCAGTATTTCCTGCAGCACGTCAACAAGAACACGGTGTTCTTCCATAGTCGTCGTGAACAAATCGACTATCTGATCGAAAACGAATACTACGAACCCGAAACATTCGAACAATACCCTGAACAATTCGTTTTCGATCTCTACGATCAGGCTTACGCCCACAAATTCCGTTTTCCCTCATTCCTGGGTGCATTTAAGTTCTACACTTCTTATGCGCTTAAAACCTTTGACGGCGAACGCTACCTAGAACGCTATGAAGACCGCGTGGTCATGAACGCCTTATATCTGGCACGCGGTGACCAAGATATGGCCAAACGACTCGTGGATGAAATTATCCTCGGTCGTTTCCAACCAGCTACCCCTACCTTCCTGAACGCTGGGAAGAAACAACGCGGTGAACTGGTCTCGTGCTTCCTGCTGCGTGTGGAAGACAATATGGAATCGATTGCACGCGGAATCAACTCCTCGCTGCAATTATCTAAACGTGGTGGCGGTGTGGCACTGAACCTCACCAACCTGCGTGAACAAGGCGCCCCCATTAAGAAGATTGAAAACCAATCTTCTGGTGTCGTACCTGTGATGAAGCTGTTGGAAGATTCATTCTCCTACGCTAACCAGCTGGGGGCACGCCAAGGTGCCGGTGCCGTCTACTTGAATGCACACCACCCAGACATCAGCACCTTCTTGGATACCAAACGCGAAAACGCTGACGAAAAGATCCGAATCAAGACGCTTTCGCTAGGCGTGGTCATTCCAGACATCACCTTTGAGCTGGCCAAGAAGAACGAGCCGATGTACTTGTTCAGCCCATACGATGTTGAACGGGTCTATGGGGTGCCATTTAGTGAAATCTCGGTTACCGAGAAGTACTACGAAATGGTAGATGATCCACGCATCAAGAAGAGCAAGATCAAACCGCGTGAGTTCTTCCAAACCCTCGCAGAACTTCAGTTCGAATCCGGGTACCCGTACATCGTTTTCGAAGACCACGTCAACCGAGCGAACCCAATTAAGGGTCGCATTTCGATGTCGAACCTCTGCTCGGAGATTCTGCAGGTCTCGGACCCATCGACCTACAATGCGGATCTGTCTTACGACCACGTCGGTAGAGACATTTCCTGCAACCTGGGATCAATGAACATTGCCAAAACCATGGACTCTGAGGACTTCGGAGGCTCCATTGAAACGGCAGTACGTGCACTGACCGCAGTATCTGATCTGTCAGATATTTCGTCGGTGCCCTCCATTGCGAAGGGCAACTCCGAATCCCACGCCATTGGTCTGGGGCAGATGAACCTGCACGGCTATCTGGCCCGTGAACAGATCTACTACGGTTCAGAAGAAGGTGTTGATTTCACCAACATGTACTTCTACACCGTGTTGTATCACGCGCTGCGGGCATCGAATAAGATCGCGATTGAACGTGGCGAGACCTTCGGTGGATTCGAAGACTCCAAATATGCATCCGGGGAATTCTTCGATAAATACACCGACCAGGAATGGAAACCAGCAACCGATAAGGTAGCTCAGCTCTTTAGTGATGCCGACGTGCACATTCCAACCCAGCAGGACTGGCAAGAACTCAAAGCTTCCGTCATGGAACACGGGATCTACAACCAGAACCTGCAGGCTGTGCCACCGACGGGGTCGATTTCATACATCAACAACTCGACCTCCTCAATCCACCCGGTCGCTTCCAAGATCGAAATTCGTAAAGAAGGTCGCCTGGGTCGCGTCTACTACCCGGCCCCGTACCTGACCAACGAGAATCTCGACTACTTCGAAGACGCTTACGAAATCGGCTACAAAAAAATCATTGATACCTACGCGGCTGCCACCCAGCACGTCGACCAGGGCCTTTCACTGACGCTGTTCTTCAAAGACACAGCGACCACGCGTGATGTCAACAAGGCTCAAATCTACGCCTGGACCAAGGGCATCAAGACCCTCTACTACGTCCGCGTACGCCAGTTGGCGCTTGAAGGAACCGAAATTGAAGGCTGCGTATCCTGCATGCTGTAAGCCCCACTAGAAAGTGTGCCGTTTGACCTATACTGCAAACGGCACACTTTCTCATGTGAAACTCAGCGCCAAAATTTTAACCCGTAGAAAGAAAGTTGCATGACTCCTGAAGAAGTAGCGCAGCGTATCCCCACATACCAGGCGATCAACTGGAACCAAATCGAAGACGACAAAGACCTAGAAGTCTGGAACCGTCTCACCAGCAACTTCTGGTTGCCTGAAAAGGTCCCGCTGTCTAATGACCTGCAGTCCTGGGCACAGATGACTGACGAAGAGCGCGACGTTTCCATGAAAGTCTTCGCAGGCCTGACCCTGCTTGACACCATCCAAGGCACCATCGGCGCGGTTTCGTTACTTCCCGATGCGTTGACCCTGCACGAAGAAGCTGTGCTGTCGAACATTGTGTTTATGGAAGCTGTCCACGCAAAGTCGTATTCCTCGATTTTCTCGACCCTGGCATCGAGTGATGCCATCGACAATATCTTCCGGTGGACCCGCGAAGAGTACACACTGCAGTACAAGACTCACGAGATCATCAAGCACTACGAAGGAGATGACCCTCAGAAGCGAAAGATTGCTTCGGTTATCCTCGAGTCTTTCCTATTCTACTCGGGCTTCTACTGGCCGATGTACCTGTCCTCACAGGCCCGCCTGACGAACACCGCTGATTTGATCCGGCTGATTATCCGTGATGAAGCGATTCACGGGTACTACATCGGTTATAAGTATCAGCGCAACATGGAAAACGAAACCCCAGAGCGTGAAGCAGAGCTTAAAGAGTTCGCCTTCGATATGCTCCAAGACCTCTACGACAATGAAGTGGCCTACACCCACGACATTTACGATGCATTAGGTCTATCCGAAGACGTCAAAAAGTTCCTGCACTACAACGCGAACAAGGCGCTTATGAACATGGGGTATGAACCCATGTTCCCGGATTCTGTCACCGATGTGAACCCAGCCATCCTGTCGGCGCTGAGCCCGAACTCGGATGAGAACCACGACTTCTTCTCTGGTTCCGGCTCGTCCTACGTCATCGGTGCAACTGAAGAAACCGAAGACAGCGACTGGGACTTCTAACGCCTGCTCGTTGAGGCTTTAGACCAGTACTTGCTTACGCCCCGGGTTTGAGAATTTTCGCAAACCCGGGGCGTTTTTTCGTGTCTTCTGTCAAGAAAAGCGCATTCCGGGGTCATCGCGGCGCTTTAGGGAGTGCGGCAAGGAACACTAAACTGGGCGCTA
>Ga0209487_1001860_pt1 | contig 17491 bp, 17 predicted proteins | sample Poulit2012_FD_187524 | JGI IMG/M metagenome (GOLD analysis project Ga0209487, IMG submission 187524) | Agricultural soil microbial communities from Georgia to study Nitrogen management - Poultry litter 2012 (SPAdes) (version 2) | ecosystem: Environmental > Terrestrial > Soil > Agricultural land...
CAGAAGCTCGCCTGGGCCCTGGAAGACGCGAAACTCGACGACAGCGCGTGCGAAGTCGTCGTGATCCCGCCATTCACCGATATCCGTTCCGTGCAGACCCTCGTCCAGGGCGACAAGCTGTGGCTGAAATACGGCGCGCAGGATGTCTCGCAGCACGCGCCCGGCGCACATACGGGGGAGATCGCGGCGAGCTTTCTGTCGCGACTGGGCTGCAGCTATGTCGTCATCGGACACAGTGAGCGGCGAGCGGACAACCATGAGACGAACGAGACCGTGGCCGCGAAGCTGCGGGCCGCCGTCGAGGCAGAGCTGACTCCGATCGTCTGCGTGGGGGAGTCCCTGCAGCAGCGCCAAGACAGGACGCACATCGACTTCACACTCGGTCAGCTCGACGAGTCGCTGGCCGGATTCACCGCCGATGAACTCGACGGCCTCGTCATCGCCTATGAACCGGTCTGGGCCATCGGCACCGGTGAAACCGCCACCGCCGCGGACGCCGCCGAGATGGCCACGGCGATCCGGGCACGGATCGGTGAGAAGTTCGGCACCGGTCTGGCCGAATCCACACGGATCCTCTACGGCGGATCCGTCAAGACCGCCAATGTGGCCGAGATCGTGGCTTCAGCGGATGTCGACGGCGCGCTCGTCGGCGGCGCGAGCCTCAGCGGCCCCGACTTCGCCGCTTTGTGCAAGGCCGCGGTCGCGAAGTAGACTGACAGACGAATCACTCGACGAAACATAGGTTGAATCCGACGTGGAAATCCTCAACATCATCCTCATCGCCCTGCTCGTGCTCACGAGCATCTTCCTCACCCTGCTGATCCTCATGCACAAGGGCAAGGGCGGTGGCATGTCCGACATGTTCGGCGGTGGAATGTCCTCCTCGCTCGGGTCGTCGGGAGTGGCCGAACGCAACCTCAACCGGTTCACCACGCTCATGGCGATCGTGTGGGCCGCCTGCATCATCCTGCTCGGCATCCTCACCCGCTTCAACGGCTGAGACTGAGGCGGCACCGCTTCGAACATGTGAAGGACCCCGACCGATTCGGTCGGGGTCGTTTACGTGTGTGCGGCGCAGATACGTGTGTGCGGCGCAGGTTCAGCCCACGTCGATGTCAGTCCACGCCGAAGTGGTGGAGGGGACTGATCTCGGTGATCGCCGCGGCCAGCTGCTCGAGTCCGCGCGAGCGGTCGAGCAGATGAACACGCAGCACCGGCCGGCCCCGGTTGCGCAGGGCGGCGGCATCGCCGGCGGCTTGGGCCCGCTGCAGCTGAGCGAAGCCGTACCCGAGCCCGGGCACCAGGATGTCCGTGCGCGCTTCGGCGGTGATCTGGAGGAACACGCCGTTGGGGCGACCGCCCTTGTGGTACTGGCCGGTCGAGTGCAGGTAACGGGGTCCGAAACCGAACGTCGACTGGACGCCGGCATGGGCCGAGACGAGGGGCCGCAGCTCGGCCGCCTCGGCATCGGCGAGCCGATCGAGGTAGGCCTGGACTGCGACATAGCCGTACTCATCGACCTGTTCGAACAGCTCCCGCAGCGCCGAGACGAGATCCGTGGCCTCGCCGACGGTCTCGATGACATCGACCTCGCCCTCCCGGAACACGGCTTCTGCCGACTGGCCGGTGGCGGGCTGATCGAGCAGCTGCCTCGCCTGGGCCTTGGCCTCTTCGACATCGGGCTGGTCGAAGGGATTGACGCCGATGCTGTAGCCGGCGATGGCGGTGGCATACTCCCAGAACAGGAACAGCTCGCCCAGACCGCCCGATACGGTGGCCTCGAAGCCCGAGGGGGCGCCGAGACCCGAGTCGTCGGGGGCGGGCCCGAGCACGCACAGCAGGGCGTCGGCCCGGGCGTCGGAGAAGCCGATGTCAGCCGGCGAGTCGACGACGACGGGCAGGATCCCCTGTCCGTCCTTGCCCAGCGATTCGGCGATGAGCTGTTCGATCCAGGCCGCGATGCCTCGCAGTCCGGCGTCGGTTTCGGTCAGCACGAGCTTGTCCGTCGTCCGCGCATGACCGATGCTCAACCAGGTGCCGAAGCGCAGCGCCGGATTGTCGAGGCCATCGGCTGCGAAGTCGGCGGCGGCCGCGGCCGCCTCGGCGACGATTCCGCGCACATCGGCTCCGGCCAGACCCGCTGGGACGAGGCCGAACGCGGACAGGGCGCTGAACCGGCCGCCGACGGTCTCATCGGCGTGGAAGGTCGCGAGGAAGCCCTCCTCGTCGGCCAGTCGGTCGAGTTCGGTGCCGGGGTCGGTGATGGCGATCATCCGGGAAGCCGGATCGATGCCCACCGATTCGAACGCGGCGGCGAAGCTGCGACGGATCGCATCGGTCTCCACAGTCGTCCCGGACTTCGACGCGACGACGAGGACCGTGTTCGACAGATCGGTGCCGATCGCCTCGACGATCTGGTCCGGGTCAGTCGAATCGACGACCTCGAGCGGGACGCCCGCGGTCGCGGCCATGACCTCGGGAGCCAGCGAGGAACCGCCCATGCCGGCCAGGCTGATCGTCCGCAGACCGCGCTGGGTCAGATCGGCCCGCAGAGCCTCGATCCTGGTGAGAAGATCCTCTGCCTGGTGCGGCAGATCCACCCAGCCCATGCGCTCGGCCGCATCCTCGGCGCCGTCGAAGAGCTCGGCGTCCTGCTGCTGCAGCCGCGAGGGCAGACGGGCATCGATGAGCCGTGCCGCCTCGGCTTCGAATTCGTCGCTGACCGGGACATCGAGTGCGAGTCTCATGACCGGTCCAGTGCCGTTCGGATGGTTTCCTGCAGTTCGGTCCAGCTGACGTCGAACTTCTTCAGTCCCTGCTCTTCGAGCACGGTCATCACCTCCGCATAGTCGATGCCGAGCCGGGCCAGGGCGTCGAAGACCTCATCGGCGGCCCGGTAGTCATCGGCAGTGATCTCCTGCGTGACCTCACCGTGGTCGGCGAAGGCCTGCAGGGTCGGTTCGGGCATGGTGTTCACGGTGTTCGGGGCCACGAGCCCGGAGACGTACATCGTGTCCGCGTAGTCGGGGTTCTTCACCCCGGTCGAGGCCCACAGCAGCCTCTGGGGGCGTGCTCCGGCGAGTTCGAGGACCTTGAACCTCTCGGAGGTGAACAGCTGGGAGTGGATCTCGTGGGCGAGCACGCAGTTCGCGATCCCGGCGCGGCCCTTGAACTCGGCCGCGGCCGGGTCGTCGAGGGCATCGAGGCGCGCATCGATCTCGGTATCGACTCGGGAGACGAAGATCGAGGCCACCGACCGGATCGTGGACAGGTCGTGTCCGGCCGCGCGCGCCTTCTCCAGGCCCTGGAGGAAGGCTTCGACGACGTGCCGGTACCGGGTCAGGGAGAACACGAGGGTGACGTTGACGCTGATGCCGGCGGCGATGGTGTCGGCGATCGCGCGCAGTCCCGCCTCGGTGGCGGGGATCTTGATCATCGCGTTCGGTTCATCGACGCGCTCCCACAGCGCCTTCGCCGATTCCACGGTGCCCGCGGCATCGTGGGCCAGCGGGGGAGCGACTTCGATCGACACGCGGCCGTCGTCGCCGTCGGTGGCGTCGTAGACGGGACGGAACAGGCGTGCGGCCTCGGCCACATCGGTGGTGGTCAGGGCCTCGATGGCCGAGTCGACGTCCGAGCCCTGACGGCCGAGTTCGGCGACCGCGGAATCGTAGTCCGATCCCGCGGAGATCGCATTCGCGAAGATCGTCGGATTCGTCGTCACGCCGGTGACCGATGATTCATCGATGAGCCGGGCGAGGTCACCGGATTCGAGCCGGGTCCGGGAGAGGTCGTCGAGCCAGATGGAGACCCCGTGTCGGCTCAGCTGCTTGAGAGATTCGCTCATGCTTCCGCCTTCGCTGCTGTGATGGATTCTTCGGCGGCGTCGACGACGGCCGCCGGGGTGATGCCGAACTTCTCGTAGAGCGTGGCGTAGTCCGCCGATGCTCCGTAGTGTTCGATGGACACGGCGCGTCCGGCATCGCCGAGGTACTTGTGCCAGCTCATCGCCGAGGCGGCCTCGATGCTCACACGGGCCCGGAGCGAGCGCGGCAGCACCGTGTTCCGGTATTCCTCCGGCTGGGCTTCGAACCATTCCTGGCAGGGCATGGAGATCACGCGCGCCGCGGTGCCCGATTCCTGCAGGGTCTGTGCCGCCTCGAGGGCGATGGCGACCTCGGAGCCGCTGGCGATGATCGCGACCTCGGGCTGGTCACCGGTGTCGGTGAGCACATAGCCGCCGCGTGCCGCCTGAGCGGCGGGGGCGTACTTGTCCCGGTCGAGGGTCGGAACGGCCTGACGGGTGAGGACGAGGCCGCTGGGCCCGTCGGTGCGGTCGAGGATCTTGCGCCACACGACCGCGGTCTCGTTCGCATCGGCCGGGCGGACGACGTCGAGGCCGGGGATCGCGCGCAGCGCGGAGAGGTGTTCGATCGGTTGGTGCGTGGGACCGTCCTCGCCGAGGCCGATCGAGTCATGCGTCCAGATGAACAGGGTCGGCACCTGCTGCAGGGCGGCCAGGCGGACCGCCGGTCGCTGGTAGTCGCTGAAGACGAGGAACGTGCCGCAGTAGGGGCGGGTGCCGCCGTGGAGGGCGATGCCGTTGCCGATGAGACCGGCGGAGAACTCGCGGACGCCGAAGTGGATGTTCCGCCCGTACTCGTGGCCGGAGAAGGCCTCGGTCGACCGGTGCGCGGGCAGGAAGCTCGGCTCGCCCTTGATCAGGGTGTTGTTCGAACCGGCCAGATCGGCCGACCCGCCCCAGAGCTCGGGCATGGTCTCGGCGATGGCGTTGAGCACCTGTCCGGAGGCCGCGCGCGTGGCGATGCCCTTCTCGCTGGCCTCGAAGACCGGGAAGGCCGCATCGAGACCGGCCGGCAGGTCGCGCTTGGCCAGACGATCGAACAGGGCCGCGGCCTCGGGGTTCGCGCTGCGCCAGGCGGAGAAAGACTTGTCCCATTCCAGATGGGCTGCGCGGCCGCGGTCGCGGACCTTGCGGGCATGGGCGAGGACCTCATCGTCGACGGCGAAGGAAGCGTCGGGGTCGAAGCCGAGGATCTCCTTCGTCGCCCGGACCTCGTCCTCACCGAGTGCGGCGCCGTGGGCGCCGCCGGTGTTCTGGGCGTTCGGTGCCGGCCAGGCGATGACGGTGGACAGGCGGATGAATGAGGGACGAGAATCGGCGCGGGCCGCCTCGACGGCGGCGTGGAAGGCCTCGATGTCTTCCTTGTACTCGCCGCCGGCGGTGAAGTCCACGTGCTGAACGTGCCAGCCGTAGGCGGCGTAGCGGGCGGCCGTGTCCTCACCGAAGGCGATGGCGGTGTCGTCCTCGATGGAGATCCTGTTGTCGTCCCAGATCACCAGCAGGTTCGACAGTTCCTGGGTCCCCGCCAGCGATGAGGCCTCACCGGACACGCCTTCCTCGAGGTCGCCGTCGGAGGCGAGCACGATGACCGAGTGGTCGAACGGCGAGGTGCCGGCAGGGGCGTCGGGATCGAACAGTCCGCGTTCCCGGCGGGCCGCCATGGCCATGCCCACCGCCGAGGCGAGTCCCGAGCCCAAGGGTCCCGTGGTGATCTCGACACCGGAGGTGTGTCCGACCTCCGGGTGGCCGGGCGTCAGGGAACCCCAGGTGCGCAGCGCCTTGAGGTCATCGAGCTCGAGTCCGAACCCGGACAGATAGAGCTGAACGTACTGGGTGAGCGAACTGTGGCCGCAGGAGAGAACGAAACGATCTCGGCCGACCCAAGTCGGGTCGGCCGGGTCGTGGGTGAGTCCGTGCTGGTAGAGGTAGTAGGCGATGGGCGCCAGGCTCATCGCGGTTCCCGGGTGTCCGTTCCCCTTCCTCTGGACCGCATCGGCGGCGAGAAGGCGGGCGGTGTCGACTGCGCGGTTGTCGAGTTCAGTCCAGGACAGGGAGTTCATGTCTTCGAGCGATCCTTCGTTCGTCTGAGAGCGTGCACTCAAACTCTACCGCGACGGATGCCTGATGTGGGCAGTGCTGTCACAAGGTGGGAGAACGAGCGCGGGACTTTCCGGCTACCGGCGGGTAGAGTGTGGTCTGGCATACAGTTCACAGGCCGTGGGAAGGCCCGTGCTGTGAGCTCGCGAGGGCCCCGAACGTCAACCGCGTGAGGCCCCGAACGTCGACCGAGGATTGTGAGAGGAACACGGTGAGCGAGGGAGCGAATCCGGTGACGAACACCGCTGCCGTCCGCGGAGCCGATGAGCACCCGCAGTCGGGAGCGGCCAGGCGACCGGTCCTCGCCGAGGTGGCCGCCGCGACCCGCGGCCCCCGTCGATTCGTCTCCCGCATCGGTGCGATCGTGCCTGCCTCGTTCATCCTGGTCACGATCGCGGTGTCATCGTCGTTGGGCCAGCCCCTTCGCGGCGGCGTCGACGTCGGTGAGCTGCTTCTGTGGGCGGCATTCACCCTGATGCTGCTGACTCCCTTCATCGCCGCGGTCCTCGTCATGCTCACCGCCCGACGCGGCGGATTGGTCTGGACCACGACCCTGGTCTACACGGTCGTGACGGGTCTGCTGGGAGTCGGAGTCGACGTCACGGTGCTCGGCACCGACTTCTCGAGTGCCTCGCTCAGCCTCGTCTCCGCCCTCATCGTGCAGGTGGTGCTGCTGGCCCCGGTCTGTGCCGCAGTGGCCTTCCTCGTCCACATCGTTTCCGAATCGGCTCGCCGGTGAACGCTGAAGAGGGTCCTGCCCCGGATGGGCCGGGTCCGTCGCAACACGGTCGCCCGCGACTGGCAAAAAATTCGACAGAGGGTAGAATCGACGGCGTGAGGGAACTTCGTCAGAACCGGGAAGAGCAGAGTGAACGACCTCTGCAGAGGGCCATCGACGAGCAGGGTCTCGGCGCCCGACCGCGATCGATCATCAGCGCCTATATTGCCCTGACGAAACCGCGCGTCATCGAGCTGCTCCTGGTCACGACCGCCCCCGTGATGTTCCTGGCGGCTCACGGTCTGCCGAACATCTGGCTGGTGATCAACACGCTCATCGGCGGTGCCGCCGCTGCGGCTTCGGCCTCGGTCTTCAACTGCTACGTCGATCGCGATATCGACGCGAAGATGGAGCGGACGAAGGATCGTCCGCTGGTCACCGGTGAGATCAGCCCGCGTGCCGCACTGATCTTCGCATCCGCGCTCGGGCTCGGTTCGATCTTCTGGCTCGGCGGATTCACGAACTGGGTCACCGCCGGCCTCACCGCGACCGCGATCCTGCTCTACGCCGTCTTCTACACTCTCATCCTCAAGCGCCGCACCTCGCAGAACATCGTGTGGGGTGGAGCCGCCGGCTGTATGCCGGTGCTCATCGGCTGGTCGGCCGTGACCGGGGGAGTGGCCTGGGAACCGGTGCTGCTGTTCCTCGTCGTGTTCTTCTGGACGCCGCCCCACTACTGGCCGCTGGCCATCAAGTACAAGGCCGACTACGACGCCGCCGAAGTCCCGATGCTGCCCTCGAAGCTGCCGCCCACGTCGGTCGGCCGCCAGATGATCCTCTACACCTGGGCGATGATCGCCTGCTCTCTGGCTCTCATCCCGGTCGCCCCCATGGGACCCGTCTACACCATCGTCGCAGTCGCTGCCGGAGCGTGGTTCCTGTACTCCTGCTACTCGCTGGTCTCGCGTGCCAAGAAGGGCAAGGAAGGCACCTCCCTGCGGGCCATGAAGGTCTTCCACGGGTCGATCACCTATTTGTCGCTGCTGTTCCTGGCCGTGGCCATCGACCCCTTCGTCGAAACGCTGATCCCCGGCATCTGGTGACAGCTCGGGGGCGGAAGCTCCCGGATGGGCGGTGCCCGGTCCTGATCGACCGGTCGATGCCGATCATCGAGTCCCTGCCTCGACCCCGGGTCCATGCCCTCGGCTGGACCCGGGGTCGAGCGTTTCCCATGCTCAAGACGATCCAGGCGGGCACGCCGCCGGCACGCGCCTGAGACGGCCGGACCACCCCGGTGGGAGTGCGCCCGAGACAAGGGACGGACCAGCAGGGGACGGACAGTTCTGCTGGACACCGCGCGGGCAACTGAAGCATTCCGGGCACCGAGGTTCGCCGCGGCGGAGGGCGCCGAAGCCGCAGGAAGGCACCGAAGCAGCAGCGGGCGAGGGCGCCGAATACACCGAGGCCCCCGGAGACGCGGTCCCCGGGGGCCTCGGTGGCAGCAGCGGGTCAGGCCATCACGGTCAGGGAGCGTTCGGTCCCGGCCTGCGTGCTTCGCGGGTAGGCGCTGTCCAGCACGGCGACGCTGGCGGCGATCGTGGCCGCGAGTCCGACCATATGGAGGGCGACGAGTTCCTCGGGCACACCGAGGAAGTACTGCACATAGCCGATCAGGCCCTGGGCGATCTCGACGATCAGCAGAACGGTCAGCGGGGCGACCATCGCCGTCTGGGCCTTCCGCTTCGCCAGCACCAGCGAGATGACCGTGGTGATGACGAGCAGCCAGACCGGGAAGGCATGGGCGCGCGTGATCCAGATGTTGTCGAGACCGTTGCGCGTCGACATGGTCGACCCCGAATGCGGTCCGGCGCCGGTGGTGAGCACACCGAAGACGACGATGACGGCCGTCAGAGCGAGCATGATCCAGGCCAGCGTCGGCAGCGGAGACGAGGCCCTGGTCGTGAGTCTGACGCCGGTGTCATAGGTGCGGCGGACGAAATAGGTCGCGACGCCGACGGCGATCGCCGAAGGGATGAAGTGCCCGGCCACGACCCACGGATTGAGCTTCGTCCACACGGTGATGCCGCCGACCACGGCCTGGACCGGAACGATGGCGAGCAGACCGATGTTGAGCCAGAACAGGTCGGGGCGCTTCTTGCGGTGGTTCCACAGCATGAGGGCGATGCAGACACCGAGGATGGCCAGGACCACGGCGATGAGCCTGTTGCCGAACTCGATGTAGCTGTGGATGCCCATCGCCGGGGTGGCCACGAGCGAATCCGGGGTGCACTTGGGCCAATCCGAGCAGCCGAGCCCGGAGCCGGTGAGCCGGACGATGCCGCCGCTCAGGATGATTCCCGCCTGGGCGATGAGCATGGCCCAGGCGGCGACGCGGATCTTCTTCGTGACCACTTCACTCCTCATTCGAAACGGAACCACCTGCGTGCTGCAAGCGTCCCCACCAGCCCCCAGATCAGGAGCACGATGATTGCCTTGATGTCGATGCCGCCGACTCCGATGGCCGAGCGCATCACGTCGCCGAGCGCACCGGAGGGCAGATAGCTCACGACCGTTCCCCATTCTCCCGGATGCGCGACGACGAGACCACCGACGCCGGCCATGAGCACCCAGATGAGATTCGTTGCCGCCAGGGTCGCCTCGGCGCGCAGCGTCCCGGCCATGAGCAGCCCGAGCGAGAGCAGGCACGCGGTGCCGAACACGGTGGCCAGGACGAGGCCGAGCACATCGACGGGACCGCGGAAGCCGAGGCAGACCGCCACGGCGAAGACGAGCGCGAATTGGATGACCACGACCGCGATGACGGCGCCGAGCTTGCCGAGGATGAGCCCGTTCGTGCCCAGCGGAGTCGTGGCCAGCTGCCTGAGCACCCCGTAGCGACGGTCGAAGGCGGTGGCGATGGCCTGGCCGGTGAAGGCGCTCGAGGCCAGGCTCAGGCTCAGCGCACCGGCAACGGCGATGTTCAGCGGGTCCGCCGTGGAGTCGATGATGTCGAGACCGGCGAGCAGGGGAGTCTCGGCCAGGAAGATGAGCAGACCGAGAGGGAAGATGATCGACAGCAGCAGCTGTTCGCCGTTGCGGAGGACGGAGACGGTCTCGAACTTCGTCTGTGAGACGATGCGTCGCAATCTCATCGCAGGGGCCTCCCGGTGAGGTCGAAGAAGACTTCGGCCAGGGACTGGGCGTGCATGTCCATCTCCGTGATCTCCAGGCCCGCCTCGGAGACCGCTGAGCACGCGGCCGCGATCTGGGCCGAACTCGGTGCGCTCTCGATGACGATGTGAGTGCCCTGCACCGAGGTGGGGGCGATGTCATTCATCCGCGAGAGCAGCTGCGCCGAGGCGGGCCGATCGAGCCTGATCGACAGCGAGCGGGAATCGGCAGAGGCGTTGCGCAGCTCCTCCGGCGCCCCCTGGGCGATGATCCGGCCCCGATCGATGACGACGACCTCATCGGAGAGGTCCTCGGCCTCGGCGAGATCGTGAGTGGTCAGGACCACGGCGACCCCACGGTCGGCGAGTCGGCGGATGAACGTGTGGACGACCTCTCTGGCCTGCGGGTCGAGTCCGGCGCAGGGCTCGTCGAGGAAGACCAGGCGCGGACGACCGATGAGGGCGGCGGCGAGTGCGACCCGCTGCTTCTGCCCGCCGGAGAGTCGGCGCATGGTGCGGCCGGCGAAGTCGTGCAGACCCAGCGGTCCGGCCAGTTCGTCGACGGGCAGCGGATCGCGGTAGAGGGAGGCGAGGTGCCGCAGCACCTGCAGCGGTTTCGAACTCATCGGCAGGCCGCCGTCCTGGAGCATCACCCCGGCCAGCTGCGAGGTCGTGACATGCTCGCGGACAGGGTCGTGTCCGAAGATCTCGACCGTGCCGGCGTCGGGCCGGCGCGTGCCCACGGCCAGCGAGATCGTCGTGGACTTGCCGGCGCCGTTGGGCCCGAGGACTCCGAGGACGGCGCCGGAGTTCGCGGTCAGGTCGATTCCGTCGACGACGCGGTGCGCGCCGTAGGAGTACTGGAGACCGCGAATGGTCAGGGCCGAAGATGACACCCCACCATTCTACGACCCGTCGAATGCGTACATGGTTAGGCTCACCTAGTTTTACGAAACAAATTACGCAACAATAGTGTTGTGTTAGTCAAGGAGGTGGATTATGGCTGCGAACGACACGGAGGACCGCCGAACCCGGCAGAAGGTCTTCCGGTCGGTGCTCGACGACGGCCCGATCACAGCTTCGTCACTGGCCAAAGCCCTCGACCTGACCCCGGCGGCGATCCGTCGTCATCTGGATGCGCTGGAGAGCGAGGGCCTCATCGAGGTCCGCGAACTCGCCGGCAAGCAGGCGGGCAGAGGACGTCCGGCCAGGCATTATGTGGTCACGACGGCCGGGCATGACTCGGTCAGCCATTCCTATGATGAACTGGCCGTCAACATCCTCCGCTTCATGGAGGATCGACACGGGAAGTCGGCCGTCGAGGATTTCACCGAGGACCTCGTGGCCCGTCTGCGGGATCGGCTCGGACCCGAACTCGACAAGCGCGGTGGGACCACCGTGGCCTCGCGTTCCCGAGCGCTGGCGACTGCACTGACACGGGAGGGGTACGCCGCCTCGGCGACACCGGTTGCGGCCGGAACCCCTCTCGAGGCGATGCAGCTGTGTCAGGGGCACTGCCCGATCCAGGCCGTGGCCGCAGAGTTCCCGGAGATCTGCGAGGCCGAGCTCGCGATGTTCTCCGACTACCTCGGCGTGGACGTCAGACGGCTGTCCTCGCTGGCTCAGGGAGACCACGTGTGCACCACCCACATCCCGACCTCGGAACTGACCAGACCACTCATCCACAGCAATGATCGACCTCAAGGAGGTTCACGATGACTGACACAGGCAATCGGATCATCGACGCGAATCCCGAGCTCAAGGACCTCGGGCACTACGCATACGGTTGGCGTGACGAAGACGACAAGGGACTGACCGCCGAGCGCGGTCTGAACGAGGACGTCGTCCGCAACATCTCGAGGCTCAAGGAAGAACCGGAGTGGATGCTCAAGCGTCGACTCAAGGCCCTCCGACTCTACGACAAGAAGCCGCTGCCCAGCTGGGGCGCGGATCTGTCGACCCTGCCCTTCGACGACATCAAGTACTTCGTGCGCTCGACCGAGGGCCAGGCCCAGACCTGGGAGGACCTGCCCGAGGACATCCGCAACACCTATGACCGCCTGGGCATCCCCGAGGCGGAGAAGCAGCGTCTGGTCGCCGGCGTCGCCGCGCAGTACGAATCCGAGGTCGTCTACCACAAGATCAACGAGGAGCTCGAGTCCCAGGGCGTCATCTTCCTCGACACCGACACCGGTCTGCGTGAGCATCCCGAGCTGTTCGAAGAGTACTTCGGTTCGGTCATCCCGGCCGGAGACAACAAGTTCGCCGCGCTGAATACCGCCGTGTGGTCGGGCGGATCCTTCATCTACGTGCCCAAAGGCGTCCATGTCGAGATCCCGCTGCAGGCCTACTTCCGCATCAACACGGAGAACATGGGTCAGTTCGAGCGCACGCTGATCATCGCCGACGAGGGCTCCCACGTCCACTACGTCGAGGGCTGCACCGCTCCGATCTACAACACCGACTCCCTGCACTCGGCCGTCGTCGAGATCATCGTGAAGAAGGACGCCCACGTGCGCTACACGACGATCCAGAACTGGTCGAACAACGTCTACAACCTCGTCACCCAGCGGGCGATCGCCGAGGAGGGCGCGCAGATGGAATGGGTCGATGGCAACATCGGCTCGAAGGTGACCATGAAGTACCCGGGCGTGTGGATGACCGGCGAGCACGCTCGCGGCGAGACCCTGGCCGTGGCGTTCGCCGGCGAGGGACAGCACCAGGACACCGGTGCCAAGATGGTCCACGCCGCACCGAACACGCACTCGTCGATCGTGTCGAAGTCCGTCGCCCGCAGCGGCGGTCGCGCCGGCTACCGCGGTCTCGTGCACGTGCACCCGGGCGCGGAGGGCTCGTCGAACAATGTCCTGTGCGACGCCCTGCTCGTCGACAACGTCTCCCGCTCGGACACATACCCCTACATCGACATTCGTGAAGACGATGTCACTCTCGGTCACGAGGCGACCGTGTCGAAGGTCAGTGAGGATCAGCTGTTCTACCTCATGTCCCGCGGCATGGAGGAGACCGAGGCGATGGCGATGATCGTGCGCGGCTTCGTCGAGCCGATCGCGCGTGAGCTGCCGATGGAGTACGCCCTCGAGCTCAACCGCCTCATCGAACTGCAGATGGAAGGTGCAGTGGGCTGATCCGCTCCGCCCACCACCGACCTGCCTGACAAGGAGTTTTCACGTGACAGATACCACCAACCCACTCGGAGTCTCGGAGCACTCGCACGGCGCGGACGTCCACGTTCCGCTGTCGAAGCGCGATGACCGCACCCGCAGCTTCGACCCCGCCGATTTCGCCGTCCCGAACGGACGCGAAGAGGAATGGCGCTTCACCCCGGTGCGCAAGCTCAGCGACTTCTTCACCGATGAGGCCACCGAGGCGCGGCTGAAGATCGATTCCGACCTGCCCGAGGGCCTGTCGGTCGAGGAGATCTCGCTCGAGGCCGCCCAGGAGCTGGGCATCCTCGAGCCCGAGGACCGGCCCTCGGTCGTCGCCGCAAAGCGCGCCCCCGTCGTCACCCACTACTCGGTGCCGGCGAACACGCAGCTGGACAAAGCCGCGATCATCCACGCCGACGGCCAGGGCGACCAGGTCACCCATGGCCACGTCGTCGTCTCCGTCGGCGCGAACGCCAAGGCGACCATCGTCGTCGAGCACGAGGGACTGAGCCGCTATTCGGAGCTCGTCTCCCTCGTCGTCGGCGACGGCGCGGATGTCACCTTCGTGTCCCTGCAGCTGTGGGACGACGGCACCCAGCACATGGGACAGCACGATGCGATCGTGGGCAAGGACGCGAAGTTCAAGCACATCCACGTCACCCTCGGCGGTGACATCGTGCGCCTGAACACGAACGTGCGCTACTCGGCGCCGGGCGGAGAGGCCGAGCTGCTCGGACTCTACTTCGCCGACGCCGGTCAGCACCTCGAGCACCGGACCTACATCGACCACAACACGCCGAAGGCGACCTCGAACGTCCACTACAAGGGCGCACTCCAGGGCAAGGACGCGCGCAGCGTCTGGATCGGCGATGTGCTCATCCGCCCCGAGGCTCTCGACATCGACACCTACGAGCTCAACCGCAACCTCATCCTCACCGATGGGGCCCGGGCAGACTCGGTGCCGAACCTCGAGATCGAGACCGGCGACATCGCCGGTGCCGGCCACGCCTCCTCGACGGGACGCTTCGATGAGGAGCACCTGTTCTACCTCATGTCCCGCGGCATCCCCGAGGAGGTCGCCCGCCAGCTCGTGGTGCGCGGATTCTTCAACGAGGTGATTCAGAAGATCCAGGTGCCCGAGATCGAGGATGTGCTCAACGAGCGCATCGAGGAAGAGCTGTCCCGGAGCGTCCTGTGACCATGATCGACGTGGCGGCCACCGACGAGGTGGGGCCCGGCGCGACCATGCGCATCGAAGTCGGCGAGTTCGAGATCTGCATCGCTCGCGACTCCGACGGAACGATCCACGCCATCGACGACCTGTGCACCCATGGCGAGGTGTCGCTGGCCGAGGGCGATGTCGAGGACTGCACCATCGAGTGCTGGCTGCATGGGTCGCAGTTCGACCTCAACTCGGGCAAGCCGGTGAATCCGCCGGCCTTCGAGCCCGTGGCGGTCTATGACTGCAAGGAGATCGCCGGGCGCATCCTCGTCGATCCGAACACAACTCTCAACTGACTTAACGACCGAAGAAAAGGGATCATTATGTCCACTCTCAAGATCGAAGACCTGCACGTCGGTGTCACCACCGATACCGGGCTCAAGCCCATCCTCAACGGGATCAACCTCGAGATCAGCTCGAACGAGACCCACGCCATCATGGGCCCCAACGGCTCCGGCAAGTCCACCCTGGCCTATGCCCTGGCCGGGCACCCGAAGTACGAGGTGACCTCCGGTTCGGTCACCCTCGACGGTGAGGACGTGCTCGACATGTCCGTCGACGAGCGTGCCAAGGCCGGTCTGTTCCTGGCCATGCAGTACCCCGTCGAGGTTCCCGGTGTGACCGTGACGAACTTCCTCCGTTCGGCCAAGACCGCCATCGACGGTGAGGCTCCGAAGCTGCGCACGTGGACGAAGGATCTCAAGCAGGCGATGGAGGACCTGCGCGTGGACCCCGCGTTCGCCAGCCGCAACGTCAACGAGGGCTTCTCCGGCGGTGAGAAGAAGCGCCACGAGATCCTCCAGCTCGAGATGCTCAAGCCCAAGTTCGCCGTCCTCGACGAGACCGACTCCGGCCTCGACGTCGACGCCCTGCGGATCGTGTCCGAAGGCGTCAACCGGGTCAAGGGCGTCACCGACGTCGGCGTCATGCTCATCACCCACTACACCCGCATCCTCAACTACATCACGCCCGATCACGTCCACGTGATCATCAACGGCAAGGTGGCCGAGGAAGGCGGACCGGAACTGGCCGATCGCCTCGAGAACGAAGGCTACGACCGCTTCTTCACCGCCGGCGTCTGATGTTCTCACGTCTGAGAGGCGACTTCCCGATCCTGGATGCCAGGATCGGGAAGTCGCCGCTGTCGTATCTCGACTCCGGGGCGACCTCGCAGAAGCCGCAGTGCGTCATCGACACCTTCGTCGAGTACTACCAGCAGCGCAATTCCGCCGTCCACCGGGGCGCCCACTCCCTGGCCGTGGAGGCCACGGACGCCTTCGAGAACGGCCGCATCGCCGTCGCCGGTCTCGTCGGCGGGGATGCGGAGCAGGTGTGCTGGACGAAGAATGCGACCGAGGCGCTCAACATCGTGGCACTCGGCATCGACCGGGCCAGCCACGGGTTCGGGGGAGAGGCCGCCGAACGCTTCGCCCTGAGCCCTGCGGACTCGATCGTGATCACCGAGATGGAACATCACGCGAACCTCGTGCCCTGGCAGCAGCTGGCCGCATCCACCGGAGCCCAGCTGCGCTGGCTGCCGGTGACCGATGCCGGTGAACTCGATCTCAGCCGCCTGACCGACATCGTCGACGAAACGACGAAGGTGCTGGCCTTCACCCACGTGTCGAACGTGCTGGGCACCGTCAATCCGGTCCAGCGGCTCGTGGCCCGGGCCCGCGAGGTCGGGGCGTACGTCGTCCTCGACGCCTGCCAGTCCGTGCCGCACATGCCCGTGGACTTCACCGACCTCGACGTCGACTTCGCCGCGTTCTCCGCCCACAAGGCGCTCGGACCCACCGGCCTGGGAGTGTTGTGGGGCCGGCCCGGACTGCTCGATGCGCTGCCGCCGGTGCTCACCGGAGGCTCGATGATCACCTCGGTGAGCATGGAGGAATCGGGATTCATGCCCGCCCCGCAGCGATTCGAGGCCGGAACCCAGCCGGTGGCCGAGGTCGCGGCCTTCGCCACCGCCGTCGGCTACCTCGCCGAGGTGGGGCTCGAGGAGATCTTCGACCATGAACGTCAGCTCGCCCGCATCCTGCTCGACGGCATCGCCGAGATCCCCGGCATCCGGGTCCTCGGCGACGCGGAGACGAGGATCGGGACCGTGGCCTTCGATGTCGACGGGGTCCACGCCCATGACGTCGGACAGTACCTCGACTCTCAGGGCGTGGCCGTGCGTGTGGGACACCACTGCGCCCAGCCGCTGCACCGCCGCTTCGGTGTCACCGCCTCGACCCGAGCGAGCACGTATCTGTACAACAACGCCGAGGACTGCCGGCGCTTCCTGAGCGCACTGGCCGAGGTCCGCCCCTTCTTCGGAGTGGCGGCAGAGGGAGCGTGAAGCGATGACCACACCGATGCAGCAGCTCTACCAGCAGGTCATCCTCGACCAGTCGCGGGCGCGGACGGGCAACGCCGAACTGCTCGGCGACGCCGTCTCGGCTCCGCACGGCTATTCGCATCAGGTGAATCCGACCTGCGGCGATGAGATCGAACTCGAGCTCGAAATCGACGACGAGGATCACGTCACCGTGCGCTGGACGGGCGACGGCTGCTCGATCTCGATGGCCTCGGCCTCGGTCCTGTCCGAGCTGGCCGCGGACAACTCGATCGCGGACATGCTGCGGATCGAATCGGCTTTCCACGAACTCATGCATTCTCGTGGGACAATGGAAGGGGATGAGGGCATTCTCGGCGACGCCGCGGCGTTCGCTGGAGTGTCGAAGTTCCCGGGCAGGATCAAGTGTGCTCTCCTGTCCTGGATGGCGTTCAAGGACGCACTCACCCAAGCACAAGCAGCTCGTGAGGAGAAGGACAATGCCTGAAGTCATAGACGCACCGCAGAATGCCAGCGTCGACGAAGTGCGCGAAGCGATGATGGACGTCGTCGATCCCGAGCTCGGTGTCAACATCGTCGACCTCGGCCTGGTCTACGGGATCTCGGTCGAAGACGACGGCACGGCCGTGATCGAGATGACCCTGACCTCGGCGGCCTGCCCACTGACCGATGTCATCGAGGATCAGACGGCACAGTCCCTCGAGGGGATCGTGCCCGCCTACCGCATCAACTGGGTCTGGATGCCGCCATGGGGTCCGGAGAAGATCACCGAGGACGGCCGCGAGCAGATGCGGGCGCTGGGTTTCAACATCTGAACGGGTGATCCCGTTCCCATCGCCGAGGTGGGCAGACCTGACAGGGCCTGCCCACCTCGGCGATCTGCGTGCTCAGCACGGCTGCGGTTGCGACCG
>Ga0209487_1001862_pt1 | contig 17490 bp, 13 predicted proteins | sample Poulit2012_FD_187524 | JGI IMG/M metagenome (GOLD analysis project Ga0209487, IMG submission 187524) | Agricultural soil microbial communities from Georgia to study Nitrogen management - Poultry litter 2012 (SPAdes) (version 2) | ecosystem: Environmental > Terrestrial > Soil > Agricultural land...
AGAAATTTCATTGATCGATAGTGATTTTATATTTCTTAGTTTTTTGATATAATTGATTTCAGGCATTGCTAGCATCCTTTCATTTCCTCCCACCATTAATTGATTAGACACCATTAACGGTAGGGTAGTTTGGGAGGGCTGGCAAGCCTTTTTTATTTGTGCAACCTTCTCACATTTTGATTGCAATACTCTCTACTTTTATTATGCAATAAACACCTCCTTAAATAATCATAAATGTACATTCTTATCTTGACATTTATATTCCATATCCTACTTATTAAATGAGACTTATTATTTAAGTAATTGTAAAGTGGAAAACACAATTATACGATGAATGGTAATTGTTAGGCTTGACCCAAAGTTTATACAGGTGGAATAGAATTTCTTCAATAAAAATGCTTTAGAAAAGAACCTACCTCCTTTTCTAAAGCATTTTTTATTATTTCTATTAAATGAACCCCGCTCTATCCATCACTGCTTCTTCAATTGTTATAACACTTTACGACTTCCTCTTATGTCACTGTTGACACTAACAAACATTTTCTATCTTTTTCTTCCGTTCAATTCATTTCCTTAAATATCCCTCATGGTATTACTGGATTGTTTAACTACAAAATTTAAAAATGAATCTTAGTCTATTTCACTTTTAACTTTACTTTCAGACCGACTAACATAGTGCATAACTCGCCAAATGATTATAAAGGAATGAATAGTTAAGAGAATTCCAGGTACAATTAAAAGTATAAAAATCCCTGTTTTTGAGGATGAAAACCCTATTAGATAGCCTGCAAAAGGGATAGTGAAACCTTTATATTCCCCAACAATATTTTCAGCGAGGACTGGATTTAAATCATTTCTATTATTTGCGTCGCCCTTGGTAATATATTGTCCCCCCTCCTTTGGTATTTCAACAATTCTATGAGTAACAAAAGACTCTTCTTCCGTAAAAAATGTAATAACATCCCCTTCCTCTAAGTCAGTCATATCGATTCCTGACTTAATCGCTATAATTGATCCAGTTTTTATATCTGGCTCCATTGATCCTGATAAGACAGACTTTAATTGATAACCCAGTAAGCTAGTATCTTCTCCGGTTAAATTTGAGGAAACAACCAAAATCATAGTGAATAATAATGCAATAAAAAGTAACGTAGTTAATATATTATTAAAGATACGAATACTTTTCTTCCATTTCATGAATTATCACTCCCTCTATTAATTAAATTTTTTAGAGTTATGCTGTTTTTATTCTTATTTCTATTATAGTGATCAAATTTCATCGGTAATGTCATATACTAGAAGTATTACTAAAAATATGGGCCTAGTAATAAAGCGTGAGAAATCCTAATGGTTAAGTTTCATTAAATGAATTCAGGTTATTTAATGATCACATCACCTATACACACTTTCATCGCTGTGAGTCTCTCTAAGACCTCTAAGCATTTATACTTATAAACACTTTCGTTAGACCTTGCATCTTGGAGGATGATTCTCAATTGTGTAATAAACAAGTTACTTAAGAATGATAAATAACTTAAGTTATTTCCTATACATCGCAAGTTGTTGGAATATCCCTTACCATACGTTATTAGCTAAAATCATAGTTATATGTTTTTGTTACATGAAAGATTCTAATTAGTTTTGATCTAACACCATAAATAATTGTTTCCCTGTTAAGAGATTATTAGAACGGTGTCCGATAAACGAACGCATTATTTTCCGCAATTTACCTCTCACTTGTTTCTGTATCATCTTGTTTATCAATAGGAGAATCCTCTTCATTGGTTTTACTATTATCAATTGATTCTTTATCATCTTTATCTTTATCATCATCATCTTCATCATCTTCGCTATTTAACTTTACTTCCGAACCATCCTGGTGTTCTTTATCACTGTCATTATCAAAACTATTATCCTTTTCTTCTTCAATTTTATTAGATGCTTCCTTCTCAATGACCTCCTCTTCTTTTTCAATCATTTCCTCTGCATCTGTAGGAATATCTACTGTTGGTAACGTAACATTGTAGATATTCTCATCTATAAAGTAAGCCGTAGTAGGTGTAATTAAATTCGTTATAATTATAAATGTAAGATAAATCAGTGCTGAGACCTTTAATAGAATACTTACATACATACTTTTAAAACTTATTGTATTCCTGAACATACAAAGTATTTTCAATCTAACCACCTTCTCTATTTTCTAATATAGTTAATCTACTCACACATTTTTCTAAGGTAGAAATTTAAAATCTTTTCCGCAATAAAAGAAATAGTCTCAAGGTAATAACCTTGAGACATATAGGAGAGCAGAATCATTATTTCTTTTAAATAAATTATTCGTTATTTCTCCTCGCCTTTTGCCTGTTGTGCATTAAATGTCCATTCTAGATTTAATGAATCCCCTTGAAATTGATTTTGATCTTCTCCATTTTCTACAAATTCAAATTTAACAAGGAAGTCATCAACGGTCCCTGCTTCTAAACCGTCTTCATCTAATAAAGGTGACAGTGCTTGCTCTGCTACCGCTTCAGGTGACATATTCTTGAGTTCATGTAGTGTTGTCTCAAAAACTACTTCTTTAATTTGATCTACATTTTGTAAGAACTCTACCTGGATATGTTTCCCAAAATCATCCGTATTATCATTATTAGCATCATTTATCGTATAACTTGTTTCTAAAAGTACTTTTTCAACATCGAGTGTTCCATTGTTTTGAAGTTCAAACATTCTTTCCATGGAATCACCCGGTTTCAAATTATCTAGGTTAACGAGTTCTGTCGGTTCGACAGCCAAATCAATTGTTCCTGCCGCAAATGTATTATTTGTCGTTTCCGCATCACTGAAATAAGCAAATGTTCCTCCTACCAACATGGACAAACCTATTATTGCTGACATTATTCCAATACCTAGCGTCCTTTTAATATTCATAATTAAGTTCCCCCTAATATTTTCGTAATTTTTGAGATCACTCATTTGTGGCAAAAGTAACTTGGCACAAATGAGTGAATTTGTAAGTCTATGAGACTAATTCCATCTATCAAGTAAAGTATTTGTATCATTGTTGAGTCTGTTATAAGCTTCACGTTCAATTAATTCATTTTCCAACTGATCATCAAGTACAACTTTAAACCCTTGCAAATGCTTGATCATTTTCTCACTATTTTCTTCTTTTTCATAATTCTCGAGGGCGGTTAACTGGTTATCTAATAATCGAGCATCACTAGTATTCTCAAATTGGCCTTCTTCCGTAAAACGTTCCAAAACATCTCTCATGTCGGTTACACTGTCTGTCCAATATCTAGGTAGTTCAAGAAAGTCATCACCATTTAAATCATCAATCGAACCATCTGCCATGTGAGAAATAATACCCCATAATCCGTTTTCTACGCGATCTATTAGTTCTTGATCGTAACCGACCTGAGGTTGTTGTCCAGGCATTTCGAATAGAACAGTTGCTGTTCCATTAAGAGCAAATGAAGATCTAGCTTGTCCAGGATAATCACGCTCTTGAAAGTGTATATATTGGGATACACCCGGCTCCTCATTATCTGAACGTTCCATTACACCAAGTGCAGCAGCTAATGAGTACCGTTTTGACTTATCTTGATCCAATTTCGGATAATCATCATATTTCGAACTATCGTCCGGTCCTAGCGGTGGATAGTCTATTGCAATTGTAACCTCATCACCAGTTTTGTTAGTTACCGGAGTTCCCATGTGGTGAAGGTCAACGAATGCCTCTACTTCACCGAATTCATTTTGTAAATCTACGTAAAGGTCTCTTAGAAGTTGAGCCTCTTTAGTTATGAAAAATCCAAACTCAAGAGTATTTCCAGGTAAATCTTCTGCCACTACTTCGTAATCTAAATCGGCATTAAAATCACGATTAATATCAAATCCGCGATTCCTCTCATTGTAGTTCCAAGCAGGATCAGCTCCTTCTAGATGAGGATAGGTAGCAACAACCTCATCCCACGGGAAAATATTCTGTCTTTGAGGTATCTCAAGGCCATCCACGTTTAAACGTGGAATGGCGACTAAAGTAATCTCATCACGAACAGATTGCGCGAAGGAGCTATCGCTAGTTCCAAGGAAGTCAAATATTTCCACAAGTGCTTCGCCGCCACTTTTTTCATTACCATGTATGCTACCATTGATTAGTAACACTTGATCACCTGTACCTACACGGGCAGATATTATTTCAGTTCCTTGTGACGAATGACCTGCCACGTCAACTTCAACTCTTCCGGAACTAGACTCTTCAATTTCGTCTAGTTTCTGGAGAAACTCTTCGTTGGTCATCCAATCCCGTTCAGCTTGATTTTGTTCATTTTCAGCAGATATTTCACTTACTGGAATGAACATTAATAGAAATATAGCGGAAACACACATAAGTTTCTTCCAAATATCTTTTATCCTAATAGCTTCCATAATGTCCTCCTTAAAATTTAGTTTACAATTTAAAATAAATTTCACATTGTTCACAAGAGTGACAGATTAGAGTAGCTTTACGATGAATCCTGTAATAAACTTTGATGAAATCCCCCTCTCCTTTTTAAATGTATTCTGTGTGTTTGATATTATAGATATATTACATTATGAATTACACGAATATACAGTAAACTACAAGAAAACTGAATATTGGCACTAAATTCATTTAATATAATAAAGTAATCTCACAATTAGATCTTCCTTTTAGGTTCTATCTTAGAATCTACAATATTAGTTTCTTCTTCAAATGTACTCCTATCAATTTCATCTTCCGTTCCCGCGACTACGACAGCAGCTGAAGCGTCACCAACAATATTGATAGAAGTTCTAAACATATCTAATATACGGTCGATTCCTGCGATAAGAGCAATACCATCCAGTGGTAAACCAGTTGCAGATAATACCATTGCTAACATGATCATGCCAGCTCCAGGAACTCCAGCAGTTCCAATCGATGCTAATACGGTTGTAATAACAACAGTCGTTAACTGCATGACACTCATATCGATACCATAAAATTGAGCAATAAACATGACTGCTACTCCTTGATAAATTGCTGTTCCATCCATGTTAATCGTAGCGCCTAGTGGAAGAACAAAGCTACTAATTTTATTGGATACGCCTAAATTTTCTTGTGTATTCTTAATCGTTACTGGTAAAGTAGCGGCACTACTCGCTGTACTAAAGGCAACAATTGCAGCCGGTGAAATTCCTTTAAAGAAAGTCAGTGGATTCATATCAGCAAACACTTTAACCGAGAGCGAATATACTATTATCGCATGAAGAATACAGGCAATGCCTACAGCGATGATTACTTTTAATAAAGGTAATAACACATTTGGTCCGTATTCACCAATAACTGGAGCAACTAATCCAAGAATACCTATTGGAGCGAATCTCATAATAATGCCGGTAATTTTAAACATAATTTCTGCAAAAGCATCAAAAAAGTGATAAACTGGATCTGCTTTCTTCCCTATTAATGTAATAGCTAATCCTAAAAAAATTGCAAAGAAAATAATTTGTAAAATATCACCTTCTCCTAGAGATGTAAATGGATTTTCAGGTACAATGTTAAGGAAAGTTTGAATAACTCCCTCTGTTTCATTGACTTCCACATCTGATGCAGGCTCTGTTATTGACAAACCTTTACCAGGTGAAATCAGAAAAGCGATACCTAAACCAATGAGAATAGCAATTGCAGTAGTGATTAAATAATATCCAATTGTTTTTGAACCAACACGTCCTAACGATTTAGGATCACCAATACTTGCAACCCCAATCACTAATGTAGCTAATACTAATGGAGCAATAATAAACTTAATAAGCCGTAAAAATAAATCTCCTAAAGGTTGTAATACGCTAATCGATGGTCCGAAAATAAGACCTAAAATAATAGCGACGACAAAAGCGATGAGTATTTGGGTTAATAAATCACTCTTTATTAATCTCATAATCCCTCTCCCCCTATAATTAAAATTCTTTTCAAAATTACACCTATCACCCCCTTAAAAAATATAATCTCAAATCAACTCTTGCTTCTTACTTAATGATTTTTAATTGGACCACCCGCAAATTGCAATATTAAGAAATTTTATCTGAGATAAATTTTCTGAAGTCGATATTTTTTCATTTAACTTTAGTTAGCTTCCTCACCACATATTTGTAATTTAGTTCAAATCAATTCTATCGGTTATTAGGATAAGAGTTAACTCTACGGGGGTCCTGGCCATTTGAAATTAGTACTAATCTTTATGAGTAACCAGGACAGGATTGTAAGCGTTTACTATTTAAGTCCGTTAGAGTTAATGGAATATTGAAAATACACTTACAATTTTGATTACTCTCTGTTATCATAAAATATAAACTACATTAGTAAACAAAAAGCTACAATAAGGCATCTTATAGAAAACTAATTAAAATAAGGGGGCAACAATAAAATTGGTTCCTTCTATAAGAAATAATATGTATATCTTTTTATTTATGGTGATTGCAATTCCTTTAGCAGGTGAATTGAACTTTTATCCTTTTAATGACTTTTTTCGTGTTAGCTTTGGTATGCCTACATTTTTCTTCTTCTTAATTGTATCCCGAAATAAGATCCACCCTATTCTGTCAGGAATTATAGTCGGAATATCTGTGGTCGTTTTTCGTGTTTTGTTAGACCTATTAATTTATGACGCCTCGTACTCTTTTCAACAACATTATCCAACTTTTTTTTATTACCTTACCTTTGGGTGTCTTTTTTACCTTACAGGGGCCAATCGTTATATCCATCAATCAATTGTAATAGGTTTTATGGGAGTTATATTTGATATTTTAGCAAGTTTAGGGGAGCTAACATTTCAATATCTAGCATTTGATTCAATTATAGGGCGTGTGGATATACATAAAATTAGTATTATTGCTATTTTTCGTAGTTTTTTTACTGTTGGCCTATTAAATTTATTAATTCTTTATAAAACGCGGTTAAAACAGGAGGAAATACAAAAGCAAAACGAACAACTAACCATAGTTATTTCTAGTTTATATGAGGAATCTATTAATTTACACAAAACCTTAATAAACAGTGAAACTATTACAAAAGACGCCTACAATTTATATAACATATTGAAAAACATCGATAATAAAACAGATCCTATAGTAAACTTACCTCAAATAGCTCTTAAAATTGCTGGTGAGACCCACGAAATTAAAAAGGATAATCAAAGAATACTTGCGGGACTTTCAAAGCTTATTACCGACAAGGGATTCTCTGAGTATATGGAATTAAACAAACTATTAAATATCGCTTTGAGGTCAAATAAAAAATATGCAAATTCCTTAGGAAAACACATTGAAATTTCATCGGATATCGAAGACGAACATCCTGATTATCATGTATATCAGATTTTTTCAATTATTAATAATGTACTTGCAAATGCGATAGAGTCTATTAAACACACTGGAAAAATAACTATATATGTATGCAGAGACCACGATATGGTTGAGTTTCAAATCAAAGATAATGGTCCCGGTATTGCACAGAATAAAATACATTTAGTTTTTAAACCTGGATTTACTAATAAATATGATAAAGATGGCAGCTCATTCACAGGAATTGGACTAACTTATGTAAAAGAATTGGTTGAAAGTCTTGAAGGTGAAATTTATTTACAAAGCAAAGCGGGATATATAAGTGGAGCCTTCTTTAAAATAAAAATACCTATTAAAAAATTAACTTTGAAAGGTTGATACCATGTTGTTTTATATAGTAGATGATGATGATGGAACACGTGCCATGTTAGCTGAAATTATAGAAGATGGAGATCTTGGGGTAGTGGTGGGTGAGTCAGTAGATGGATCAATGTTAGACGATCAACTATTCATCTTGAAAAAGGCAGATATATTATTAATTGACTTATTAATGCCTATTAAGGATGGTATTGCAACTGTTCATGATATCAAACCCATATTTACGGGAAAAATTATTATGATCTCCCAAATTGAATCAAAAGAATTGATTGGACAGGCTTATTCACACGGTGTTTCGTACTTTATAACTAAACCAATCAATAAAATAGAGGTGTTATCAGTGCTCAAAAACGTTATAGAAAGCATTCATTTGGAAAAATCAGTACATAATATTCACCAATTAGCAGGGAATGTACTCCAGGATAATTTTATACTCACAGAGAATATTCCTTCAGAGCAGGATCATACATCATATGCCCAATTTCTTTTATCAGAACTAGGGATAGTAGGAGAAAATGGATATCAAGACTTATTGGATATCATAGATTACCTTTTTAAATATGAAAAAGAAGAAACATTTAAAGATGGTCTACCTCATCTAAAGGATATTTATTTAAGGCTGGCGCAGGAAAAAAGGGGAGGATCACCTCAATCAGGAGAGTTAAACCGAGAAATAAAGGCTTCTGAACAACGTATTCGAAGGGCTATTTATCATTCATTGACACACTTTGCATCACTTGGATTAAATGACTTTATGAATCCATCATTTGAAAATTATGCTTCAAGGTTTTTTGATTTTGATATAGTACAAAAAAAGATGAATGAAATCAAAAATAAGAAGTCACTACCATCCTCGCAAATACGAGTTAATACAAAGAAGTTTATTCAAGTTCTATATTTTGAAACACAGCGTTTAATGTCAGGGTTGTAATAAAGTTACTGTTTATTTTATTCAGTACAGAGCATTGGTTTATGTTAATATTTTGAACATAAGTATTTTCAGCTAATTGTACCATTAACTTAGCCACCTAAAAATAAGCAAAAAAGTAGCTATCATAAATTTCGTATAACAGTGTCTAGAAAACTTCAAAAAGCTTTATTGTATAATTAAAATACATGAATTTACTTTAAAAAAAGTCTTGCGGACTCATCCACAAGACTTTTCAAATTACCTTTATAGTATGATCTCGTTACAAGATCATAAATTTTTATTATTTTCCAAGCATGTCATCCACTTGATCCCTATTTTCTTCAATCCAATTTTCGGCTGATTCTTCAAAAGGAATATCATCGACTTCGTATGCATACATCATTTGTTCTAAGTCGTCTACTTCAATACTCCAATTCGATAAGATATCATATGCCTCTGGATGTGTTTCTTCAATCCCTTGATAGGACAGAACATAAATATTATCGAACTTGAAATTTTCATTTGGTTCTTCTAAAAACTTCAGATCATATTGGATGAACATCGAATGTGGACGCCATCCGGTAACAATAACTGGTTCTTCTTTTCCAATTCTTGCATCCAGTTCACCAAGCATCGCCCCTTCACTAGAATAAGCAAGTTCATACATATCTAACCCATAATCAGTTAATACTTCTTCAGAAATATCTACAATTCCAGCACCTGCACCAATTGTATATACTGTTCCATCAAATTTTTCCGGATTATTTTTAATGTCTTCAATTGAGTCTTCCTCAACATAAGATGGCACAGCCCATCCGAGCGGAGCATCAGTATAGCTTTCAGCAACTTTTATTAGCACATCTTCATATTCATCCCAAAGTGCAGCTTCTGTATATGGAAGCCAAGCATCCATGAAGAAATCAACCTCTTGTTCCGCTAATCCTTCAAATATAATAGGTTGATCCAGTAAGGAAACCTCAACTTCGTATCCCGCTTCTTCCAAAATTTGCTTTGCTATCTCTGTTGGCACTTCAGTACTTGACCAACCTGTCTGCCCAAATGTAATGGTTTCTTTTTCACCGTCATTATTCGATTCGTCTGTTGCATTCTCTTCCCCGGTTTCATTACTACAAGCTGTAATGAATAAAAGAGAAATAATAGCAATTATTCCCAAACCTTTTCTCATTTTATTTGTTCTCCTTTGGATCTAAATTTTCATATACTTTTCGCATATTTTCCGGTGTAAATTGTAAGGCATCCGCTTCTTTAAATTTCCAATGATTATAGCTCTGCCCGTTTAGCCTCTTAATGAAATGGTTCGCATTGTAAATCTCTAAGTTATACACCCAATTTGCCATAATCATAAGCGATGCCATATGAGCACCTTCATTCGATGTTGCACACATATCCTTAATTAAGTGCACGTTATAATCCTTAAAATAAGCATCGAACACTGTGGTCATTACGCACCCATCAGTCACCACTCCACCAATAATAAGGTTTTTAGCACCTAGACTGCGTAAAATCAAATCAAGACTTGTCTCATGAAAAGCACTCCAACGATATTTATCAACGACGATATCTTCAGCATTTGGTGCAATTTCATCTAGTATTTCGTGATTCTCATTTGAAGTACTATAATAAAATGGTGTCCCATCTGGAGTAATAGGCTCTCCTTTTGACAGACCAACTCCATCAAGTCTATTTATTTGGCGTGTATAAATAATTGGAATATCAGCATCTCTACATGCTTGAATAACATCCTTTGTCTTGGAAAGAACATCATCTAAATGCTGCAATCCAAAATTACTTTCTTTTTGTAAATCAATCAGTATCAACGCTGTTTCTTTTGTATTCATTTTAATTTCTCCTCTGAAGTAGGTTTCGGGAAATAATTGAAAATTTCACCAGAATCCATCGCATTTGCAATCCGCATTGTCCATTCCAAATAATCTTTTGCATGTTGTAATAACTGTAAATCTTCTTCCAACTCTTTTTTAGCTGACGTATCTTCTAACTCACCTGACAACTCCTGAAGCAACGGTTCAGAATGTTCAACAGCCTTCTTAATCAAATGGTTTTCCTGTCGCATCATTTTTACGAAATACACAATAAAGTTTCTGAAAAAATCTTTTTCAGCTATATAATGATCTTGCCGTTGACCCTTTTTCCATATTTTAGATACCATCTCTGTATCCATTAACTCCCGGACGCCGTTACTTACACTAGCCTTACTCATCGCAACATGGTCTTGAATTTCTTTTAGTGTCATAGGTGTTTTTGTGAAAAATAACACACTATAAATTCTACCGACAGATGGGGATACACCATAAACCGTCATCGATTGCGCTATAGCACTTTCCAATATATCTCTCGATTCATTCAACGTATCATCTTTATTCACAATTAATCTCCCCCTTCCAACTACCCTAGTTTAATTAAATTAATTTAAATTATTTAAATTGAACTCACTAATCATATTATACAGTAAACATTGGAATGTCAACTCTTCTAGTATGTAAGTTTACCGAGAAGTATAACTACGAGAAAGAAGAGCAACAACGTGATTATAATATTCTCAATATTTGAAATGAAAATTCATGAACATGATGCATTTGAATTTTTACAGTCCTTAAGATAAGGAAATAAGCTATCAAAATTACTAACAACAGCGAATCTTAGAAGAACAAAAAGACTCTGGATAAAAGAATGAATTAGGTTTTAATTCGTCCTTTTATCCAGAGGTATTCAAGACACTCGTTCAAAGTCGTATGGAAAAACATGGATCAATTTAAGCTCTAACTTAGTCCATTTTCCTGACAGAAGTATAGTTTTACGCATGTAGACTTGCAATCCCCCGTATATTTTTATAGTCAAGTTAAAATGTTTTATCTAAATTATAAAGTTCATGTATTTGCGATAAAACTGATAATGGAATCTAATTTCGACTTTGAATTATTAGTTCTTTGCAAAAGGAGAAAACACCCATTATCAGAGATATTCTTATAAGTAGATGGAAATTTCAAGTAGGGAATTCTCCAAAGTTGTGTATGCAAAAAAGTACCACTGATGAAACACCCTATTACAGATGTTTCATCAAACGGTACTTGTTTAATATCTTCCCTATGTTTACAGTAAAAGATACTGTTCTCTCTCCCAGTCCGTAACTATAGCATTTGATTTTTCCCATTCTTCCGTTTTCGTTTCCACGTAGTCTTTAATAAACCCTTCTGAAAATACCTCATAAGTTAAAGGATCTTTTTTAAAGGCATCAACTGCCTCTACCAAATTCCGTGGTAAACTTGGAATTTCATCTACGTCATATGTTGAAAAGTCTGCTGCTTTTCCTGGATGAAGTCCTTCCTTGATTCCTTCAAGTCCCGCCGCAAGCATGAATGCACCAGCTAAATACGCATTTGCTGCCGTATCCACACTTCGATTCTCTACAGCCGGTCTATTTTCAGGTAGTCTGATCATACAAGTTCTGTTATTATGACCATAAGCAATTTTGATAGGTGCCCACGATGGCGAACCATCAACTAGTCTTGGTACCAATCGCTTATATGAGTTAACCGTAGGGTTTGTAATTGCCGCTAAAGCAGGAGCATGTTTCAGTATTCCCGCAGTAAATGCTAGAGCTTCGTTTGTCCATTGTTTATTCTTATCTCTGAAGATACTTTCATTATTATCTGTTGCAGAAACGAGTCCCATATTAAAGTGAGCGCCATTCCCCCATATATTCGCATACGGTTTAGGCATGAACGAAACAAGAAGTCCCATTTCCTTAGCCACCTGATGTGCCATCATTTTAAATAACGTCAGCCTATCAGCCATTTCTAAAAATGTTCCATAATAAAAATCGATTTCAAATTGCCCAACTCCACCTTCAGCACCAAACGCAAAAACTTGCATATCTATCTCTTCCATATATCCAATCATTCTATCAATAAATTCAGTTGTATCTAATTTCGTCATCACATCATAAGCAGGGCTTTTTAGGTTAGCTACTTGAGCCATCGGAATCAATCGATCAGCACCCGGTTCCAATGATTCAGGTTTAAATAAATAAAATTCCGGTTCTATACCTAAAGTAGTGGAATATCCCATCTCTGTGGCGATATTCATTTGTTTCTTCAAAATGGAGCGGGGACATAATTCAAATTGCTCACCTTTATCAGACCACATATCTGCAGCCATCCAAGCATATCGCCTATCCCAAGGTAAAATAGTAAGCGTTGATTCATCTGGTTGTGAAGTTACTTCTTCTTCAACAGGGTTCATTTTTCCGATACCTGTTATTCCACGTGGTGTATAACGAGTCGAACCTGCTAGTAAACTTGGCAATTTATCAACAGGATTACTTTTCGCTCTAGGTCTACCTGTAATATCTATCCAACTTGCTGTTACATACCTAACCCCTTTTGCTTTTAAATCCTCCGCTAATTCTGTATGCTTATTTTTTACTAATTGAAGTGTATCCATTTTAAAACCCTCCTATAATAATTTATGTTCTTAAAACAATACTTTTTATTAAGCAATTGCACTTCCGACTACTCATTTCTTAATCGATAAAAGAGCCTCAAAAGCTTTTTGGAATGGTTCAATGGGGGCTTTAAATGAACCAGCTCCAATCTGACCACCTCCTCTACCAGCTATTCCAATATCTAAAGTAGGAGTAATCCCACTTGATACTACTTTTCTAACATCAATCCCTGTTGGAACCCCTCGATATTTCAAGTATGGAATCCTGTAATACTCATGTTCACCGTGTACTATCTCATACATCTTTAAATTATTTTCTATCATTTTCTGTGGGGTACCGCCCTGATAATCTTGGAGGGGAAAAGCAGCCGCTTGCGCAAAACCACCCAGTCCCGCTGTTTCTAACACAATACTTTCTCCCCCCATAATCTCTATGTCTTCTTCCATAAAACCTTCTAATAAATGACAACTTTCTCTAATCGGCAATGGACCTCTGAACCATTTATCTCCAAGCCCTGCTACTTTTATTGCAAATTCCCCACTTGAAAATGCCATACTTGATACTAAAGTAGAGTTTGGAACGTATTTTATTGCATCAATAGTTGCCTTGGCAGCTGCCATTGAAGCCCTTAAAAAGAAATAGTCACCATGCAATAAATAGTCAAGGAAAATATCAACACTCTTTTTATCTGCCCCTTTTCTTTCCAAAGATAAAAGATGCGGGAACAGCTCTCTTGTAAATAATAATGTTGCAGCAGTATTTCGACTATGCAATTCATCACCCATTCGGAGAGCACGTTGAATAATGGGACGAAGTTCAATACCACCTGACTGGTGAATAATATCTCCTAGTAAGGGACCGATTTCTTTTTCCAAAAACATTAAGTTCTCCCGGACATTATCATTATAAATCCCGTAATTAAGTCGATCAGTTGCTTTTCCCTCAAATAAAGTGCAATAACCTCTATTTCCACTATTTCTATCTTCAACCACTAACACTGGCATAGTTGCTGTCGTTACTCCTGCTAATGAACCCACACATCCAAATTCTTGGCAACCTCTTACTTCGACACTTCCAGAAAGAATGACTTTTTCAGCCTCTTCGGCAGTCGAGGCTAAACCTTCATGAATTACCCCTCCAATAACAGCACTTCGTTGTCCTCCCGTATACTTTTCCCACTCCATAAGCGCACCTGAAGTAAGTATAATGTTTCTAGCCATATTAGGAATGACCTCAATAGCTGGTTTGACATCAATTAAAATTGGATTAGCCGAAATCAGTAGTTTAAGTGATTCATCATTTGCAAGATTGATTTTTTCACTTTCCATTAAATCTAATACTGACTGACTTTGTCCTTCTACACTAAACATAAGTTTTTCCCTCCTTGCTTTTTAAAGAAAGCGTTTTCAGTTTGATTATAAAATTTAGTACAACAAATATGTTTGTTGTACAACTTTAACTAATTATCGTTAGTTAACTTAAATGTATAGTAGCAGAACTTATTTTTAACGTCAAGCACTTTTTTAAAAATATCCATTTATTATACTTTGTTAGATTAAAACAGCTACACTTTGCAAATCCAATCTTTATTTTATAAAAGTTATGATGAAATTGGTCTACTCAAATTATTTACTTCAAAGTAATCTTGCTAAAAAATGATGCATCCATTTATTTTTTATAAAAACACTCTTGACGCATATAAATGAGTTTGCTATTATACTATACATTAACTAATGATAATTAGGAGAGGAGAAATAATGTGTAATAATATTGTGTAGTTCATCTCATTCATGTAAGCGTTATCAAGTTGAAGTAACTATGTTTAGCGATACTCAATTCCAATTGCCCTTTGTCACAATCCTTATTAATAAAACAAACTTGATTTTAAGGTGTTGTCCTTAATTAGGTATTTTACATCATTTGAAATTCGAACTTCGGTTAGCAAAATGGAACAACTATTTTGAAGGGAGAAATGTTAATGAATAACCAGAATCAGACTGATAAGGTCTTGGTTGATGAAGTTGGTAAAATAGAGAACTTTGGTGTTGATTACATTCCCGAAGAACAACGAAAATCCAAGCCGACAAATATCTTATACATTCTTTTTGGTGGAAGTTTCACTTTTGGAATAATAGTCATTGGATGGATTCCTGTATCAATTGGGTTGAGCTGGTGGGGAGCAATTACCGCGGTTATAGTCGGTGCCGCTATTGGTGCGACTCTCTTAGCCCCCATGGCTTTGTTTGGAACTCGAACAGGTACGAATAATCCTGTTTCCAGTGGAGCCCATTTTGGGGCTATGGGACGGCTTATCGGTTCAATTTTAGGTATTCTGGCATGTATTGTTTTTGCTGCATTATGTGTATGGGCAGCAGGGGATGTTCTTGCAGGAAGCGCTACTAGAATATTTGGCGGAGATGAAGCCACACTTACTCTGAAATTAATCGCCTATGGACTTGTTGCAATTGTTATGACTTTAATATCAGTATTAGGTCATGCCAATATGGTAGCAATGACTAAATGGATGATACCAACGGCTGGAGTGTTAATGATAATTGCACTTTTCGTTTTATGGCCTAGTTTTGACCCTAGTTATGCAGGTGGGAATTACTTACTAGGCTCATTTTGGCCGACTTGGTTTTTAGGTGTAATTTCATGCGCAGGAACCGTCCAATCATATGGACCTTATGTTGGAGATTGGTCAAGGCACATTTCACGGGAGAAATATTCGGATAAGCAATTAATGACAGTAACTTGGCTTGGAGGTTTTTTCGGAATGGGTGGCGCATTTGCTTTTGGAGCATATACAGCAACAGCTTTTACTAATCCTACCGCATCCTACGCTTCTGAGTTTGTAGCATCCGTACCATTTTGGTTCCTTTTCCCATTACTTTACATTGCATTAATTCCAGGAACTGCACAAGCCGTTATTAATATATATAGTATGGGACTAGATTTCTCTGCTATTGTTATTAGGTTTTCTCGTGTACAATCAACGATTTTCTTAGCGGGAGTTTCTACTGCATTAGTTTATTTAGGAGCTTTTTATGAAAGATTGGAAGTATTAGTTAGTTCCTTTATAGCTATATTAGTAATTTGTGGTGCGCCTTGGGTAGTAATTAATGTAATCGGTTTCTTGAATCGTAAAGGTCATTATTACCCTAATCACCTGCAAGTATTTAATAGAAGAGAAATAGGCGGTAGATATTGGTTTCGCAATGGATTGAATATACAGGCTACAGTAGCTTGGGCTGCCGCTGTATTTGTCGGAATATTCTTTCTGAATACCGGTTGGTATATCGGACCGATGGCTAAGCTGTTGGGAGGAGCGGATATCGGACTAATTGTATCACCATTGGTTGGTGCAATCACCTATATTATTCTTTTATATCTGTTTCCTGAGCCAGAGGATGCATTCGGTCCAGAGGGCGCATTATTTAAATCTTCAGGTGTTAAAGGACATGAACCTGTAAGACCTAAAGAGAATACCATCATCCCTGAAAATAAACAAGTTTCAAATTAAAAGTAATTTTCCTATTGAAATACTTTTAGATATTAAAATGATTGAAAATGATCAAATAAGCAGGAAATTGCAATTTAAAAAATTTCCTGCTTATTCATTATTTAATAATTTACGGGAGGCATAAAAATGCAAAATAGGCTGGTCGACTTGGGGTTAGATAAAATGATTGAAGAAGCGAGACCTTTTAGTAAACAAGGGAAAACAGCAAATTATATCCCTGCTTTAGCAAACAAAAATAAGTTCGATTTGGCAATTTCAATTATTTCCAAAGAAGAATCTGTTTCTACAGGAGATATCGAGGAAACGTTCACCATTCAAAGCATAAGTAAAATAATTACATTAGCTATCGCTTTGGAGGAGTTAGGTTTTGAAGAGGTATTTAATAAGGTTGGGTTGGAACCTACTCAGGATTCCTTTAACTCCGTATCAAATTTAGAGAAATATAAAAAGCCAATAAATCCAATGGTGAATGCAGGAGCCATAGCAGTAACTAATATGATCACTGGCGGAAACAATAATGAAAAAATGGATAAAATACTGAACGTTATCCGTCAAATGACAAATAATCCAAATATTACTTATAGTAAGTCCGTCGCTAAATCCGAGTACAATACTGCATTTGTTAATCGTTCACTATGTTACTTATTAAAAGAATACAAAATGATAGATACGGATATCGAACAATTGTTGGAACTTTATACAAGACAGTGTTCAATCGAAGCAAATACAACAGATCTCGCGCATATAGCTATGGTTCTGGCTAATAACGGAAAAGACCCACAATCCGGAAAAGTCATCTTTTCGAAAGAAATAACTAAGACAGTAACAACAATTATGTTCATGTGTGGG
>Ga0209487_1001863_pt1 | contig 17482 bp, 17 predicted proteins | sample Poulit2012_FD_187524 | JGI IMG/M metagenome (GOLD analysis project Ga0209487, IMG submission 187524) | Agricultural soil microbial communities from Georgia to study Nitrogen management - Poultry litter 2012 (SPAdes) (version 2) | ecosystem: Environmental > Terrestrial > Soil > Agricultural land...
ATTGAAGTATCTTTTGATATTGATGCAAATGGAATTGTTAGCGTAAGAGCAAAAGATATGGGTACAAACAAAGAACAATCTATCACGATTAAATCTTCTTCAGGTTTATCTGATGAAGAAGTAGAAACAATGGTGAAAGATGCAGAAGAAAATGCGGAAGAAGATAAAAAACGCCGTGAAGAAATAGACTTGCGCAATGAAGCAGATCAGCTTATCTTTACAACAGATAAAACGATCAAAGATCTTGGCGACAAAGTTTCTGATGAAGAGAAACAAAAAGCGGAAGATGCTAAAGAAGCATTGAAATCTGCGATTGAAGCTGATGACATTGAACAAATCAAAGAGAAAAAAGAAGCATTGGACGAGCAAGTACAACAATTATCAGTGAAACTATATGAACAAATGGCACAAGATGCACAAGCAGAGCAAGGGCAAGAAGAAGGTCAAAATAGTGATGAAGATGTCGTTGATGCGGATTATAAAGAAGTAAACGACGAAGATGAAAATAAATAATTACAGGTAACAAACTGAAGTCAAAGTCAGGATTTCCTTGGCTTTGACTTTTTTTCACGCTTCATGTTGTATTGCTTGGTTTATTTGCTATTAAAGTATGAAAAATGATAAGATAAAATCTATGTAAAAGTGTGTCGGGAGAGTGATTTTTAGTGAGTAAGCGTGATTATTATGATGTCCTTGGGGTTGGCAAGGATGCTTCAAAGGAAGAAATAAAAAAATCCTACAGAAAATTAGCCAGAAAATATCATCCTGATGTAAATAAAGAAGAGGATGCCGCAGATAAATTTAAAGAAGCAAAGGAAGCTTATGAAGTCTTAAATAATGATCAAAAACGTGCGCAATATGATCAATTTGGTCATGCAGGTGCGCAGCAAGGCTTCGGAGGTTTTGGCGGAGGAGCCCAGGATTTCGGTGGCTTTGGAGATATATTTGATATGTTCTTCGGTGGCGGTGGTCGCAGACGAGATCCAAATGCACCGCAGCAAGGAGCCGATTTACAATATGCAATGGTTCTGGATTTTGAAGAAGCTATTTTTGGTAAAGAAGCAGATATTACAATTCCGAAAGAAGAGGAATGTGATACATGTCATGGTTCGGGTGCAAAGCCTGGAACAAAAGTAAACACATGTTCTCACTGTAATGGATCAGGACAATTGAATACAGAACAAGACACACCGTTTGGCAGGGTAGTTAATCGTCGTGTATGTCATCATTGTAATGGATCAGGAAAAATCATTCCTGAGAAATGTACGACATGCCGCGGAACAGGAAAGATGAAGCAGAACAAAAATATTCATATTTCTATTCCAGCCGGGATTGATGAAGGACAGCAAATTCGTGTTTCCGGCAAAGGGGAACCTGGTGTAAATGGTGGCCCTCCAGGTGATTTGTATGTTGTTGTTCAAATCAAACCGCATGATTTCTTTGAACGAGATGGAGATCATATCTTTTGTGAATTGCCACTAACATTTACCCAAGCGGCTTTAGGAGATGAAATCGAAGTTCCTACTGTGCATGGAAAGGTGATGCTGAAAGTACCTGCAGGAACGCAGACAGGAAAAATTTTCCGCTTAAGAGGTAAAGGCTCGCCGAATGTCCGTGGATATGGTCATGGAGATCAGCATATACAAGTGAAAATAGTGACGCCAACAAAATTAAACAAAAAGCAAAAGGAACTGCTGAAAGAATTTAATGAGCTTGGTGGTAATCAATCAACAGATGATCAGCATGGCTCACTTTTTAAGCGATTTAAAGAAGCATTTAAAGGAGAGTAGCGGAAGATTATCTTCGCTACCTTCATTTTTGAAGGCTCTTTTCGTGAATTTCGGGACTGGGACTGCGCGTAAACGCTTGCCCCACCGAAGACATTTGCGGGTAGTCGCCCACGAAAAAAATGTTACATTTTATCCTCGCAGTTGATATAAACTACGAACTAACTTGAAATGATGGTTGTGTACTACCTGCTCCAAAAATACACTACGGCGGCTCCTGACCCCTCGACGGACAGGACGTATCAGTGGAATATCCTAGAAGCATTTCGGACGCAAAATATATATTTATACGTAAATCCGGATTCTTTGGATATGAGCTAAAACTGTTGATTGCCACTGCAGGCGGACGCTTTCCGCGGGCATGGCTTGAGCCTCCGTATGCTTCGCACTCCGGGGTCTCAAGGCCTATCAGCCGCCCCCCGGAAAGCAAGTATATTCCATTTGCGGTAATTGAAAGGCATATCTTTTTCGAATATCCCAAATTTAATGGTGGACTATACATTTTAGTAATTTGGCACGAGTACGTACATTGCTCGAAATATGGGGATATGCCCGCGGAAAGCAACGGTCCGTAGCAGAAAACAACCAGCGCATTGTCGTGGTTTATGGATTCTGTGTCAAAAACAACAATCTTTTGGTGGGACGTGTTAAACGCAGTTCCAGCACCAATCTTTGAGAAAAGAGTCTTTTTGAATATCACATTGCAGTAACAGTCATCATCTTAAAGAAATGAGTGAGTCAAATTGAAATGGTCGGAAATGCGTATTCATACAATCAACGAAGCAGTTGAACCGATTTCAAACATATTGCATGAAAACGGAGCGAGTGGGGTTGTCATCGAAGATCCTTTAGATCTAATAAAGGAAAGGGATACCTTTTTCGGGGAAATTTATGAGTTAAATCCGGCAGAATATCCTGAAGAAGGTATTTTTATAAAGGCATATTTAGCGATGAATGCATCTTTTGATCAAACGGTTGAAGTAATCAAACAATCAATTAACAAGCTGCCGTCTTACGGGATTGCTATCGGGCGGAATGACATTAAGCTTAGCGATATTGAAGAAGCCGACTGGGCCAATGCATGGAAAAAGTATTATAAGCCTGTTAAAATATCAGATAAGATTACGATAACCCCAACTTGGGAAGAATATGTACCATTATCTCATGATGAGCTAATCATTGAACTTGATCCCGGAATGGCATTTGGAACAGGAACACATCCGACAACTGTACTTAGTATTCAGGCGTTAGAGCGTTATTTAAATAAAGAAGATGTCGTCATTGATGTTGGATGCGGTTCCGGTGTATTAAGCATTGCTGCAGGATTACTCGGTGCGGATAAAGTCCATGCCTTTGATCTGGATGATGTCGCAGTGAAAAGCACGCAAATAAATGCCGGACTCAATAAATTAGAAGAAACAATAATAGCTCGTCAGAATGATCTGCTTCATCAGGTTTCGATGCAGTCAGACGTTATTGTTTCAAATATTTTAGCAGAAATCATTGTTCGTTTTGTTGATGATGCTTGGAATAATTTAAAACTAGGTGGATTGTTTATTACTTCTGGCATCATTCAGTCCAAAAAGCAGGACGTACAACAAGAACTGGAGAAACAAGGCTTTCATATTATGGAAATGGTTGAGATGGATGACTGGGTTTGTATAATAGCTAAAAAAATCAAAAAATAGAGGTGCGTGGCTTGCAACGTTATTTTATTCCTCAGGAAAAATGGAATGATAATCAGATTCTGATCAAGGGTGATGATGCCCACCATATTGCAAGAGTCATGAGGTTCCAACCCGAGGATAAGATCATCTGTAATCATCCAGATGGGCGGGCAGCGATTTGTACAATAATGTCCATTGACCAACATGTGGTCCATGTTGCTAAAGAAGAATGGCTGGAGGAAGAAGCAGAACTTCCCATTCACATTACTATTGCGCAAGGCCTGCCTAAAGGAGATAAGCTTGATCTTGTTCTGCAAAAAGGAACCGAGCTCGGTGCACATGCATTTATTCCGTTTCAAGCTGAACGGTCTGTTGTTGTATGGGATCGAAAAAAGAAAGATAAAAAAATGAAACGCTTTAGGAAAATCGTTAAAGAAGCTAGCGAACAAAGTCACCGAAATAAAATACCATTGATTAAAGAAACGATGTCTGTTGCCGCCTTAATTCATGAAAGCACTGCTTACGATATAAAACTATTTGCATACGAAGAGGAAGCAAAGGTGTCGCACTTTCAATCTTTTGGAACAATCGTAAATAATCTGGAAGAAGGACAGCATGTTCTCATTTGTATTGGTCCTGAAGGCGGTTTTTCAGAAAAAGAAGTGCAGCAATTAAAGGAAAACGACTTTCTTTCTGTTCGGCTTGGACCACGTATCTTAAGAACGGAAACAGCAGCTCTCTATACATTAGCGAGCATATCTTATCATTTTGAAGAATTGAGGTGTAAATGATGCCAACAGTAGCGTTTCATACACTAGGATGCAAGGTGAATCATTATGAAACAGAAGGCATATGGCAACACTTCATGAATCACGGCTATGAGCGCGTTGATTTTGATCGTGAAGCAGATGTCTATGTCATTAATACTTGTACGGTAACAAATACAGGAGATAAAAAAAGCAGACAAATTATTCGTCGGGCTGTGCGAAAAAACCCGGAAAGTGTTGTCTGTGTAACAGGATGCTATGCACAAACATCACCTGGAGAAGTTATGGAAATACCCGGAGTCGATGTTGTAGTAGGAACGCAAAATCGTAAACAAATGATAGCATATATTGAGGAACACCAGAAAACGCGCGAGCCGATTAATGGTGTATCAAACATCATGAAAAATCGTGTATTTGAAGAAATGGATGTTCCCGCATTTACAGATCGTACGCGTGCATCTTTAAAAATTCAGGAAGGATGTAATAACTTTTGTACGTTTTGTATTATCCCGTGGTCACGTGGTTTACTCCGTTCCAGAGACCCTGAAAATGTCTTGAAACAAGCGCAGCAACTTGTTGATGCAGGGTATAAAGAGATTGTACTGACAGGAATTCATACAGCAGGTTACGGTGAAGATATGAACGATTATAATTTTGCCAGCTTGTTAAGAGATCTGGAAACAAAAGTGGACGGCTTAAAACGAATCCGCATATCTTCCATTGAGGCAAGTCAAATTACAGATGAAGTAATTGAAGTTCTTGATAAGTCAGACAAGATTGTGCGACACCTACATATACCTCTGCAATCTGGTTCTGATACTGTTCTGGCCAGAATGCGCCGTAAATATTCCAGCAGCTTTTATAAGCAAAAAGTGGATAAAATCCGCCAAGCATTGCCGGGACTCGCGATTACCTCGGATGTTATCGTTGGCTTTCCGGGTGAAACAGAGGAAGAATTTAAGGAAACATATCATTTCATTAAAGAGGTCGGGTATTCCGAACTTCATGTATTTCCTTTCTCAAGACGAACAGGTACACCAGCTGCACGTATGAAAGATCAAGTTGAGGAAGAAGTAAAAAATAGACGCGTGCAACAAATGATCGAATTGTCCGATCAGCTGGCAAAGGAATATGCATCAGTATTTGAAAATGAAGTACTTGAAGTTATCCCCGAGGAGCACGCACAAGATGAAAACCATCCTGAATTGCTTGTAGGATATACGGATAACTATTTAAAAGTAAAATTTGAAGGTACACCGGATATGATTGGAAAAATAGTACGTCTGAAAGTTACTAAAGCGGGCTATCCTCATAATGAAGGTACATTTGTACGAATTATGGATAATGCATCACATGCCCAATCGAAAGTAACTCAATGACCCAGTTTATACTGGGTTTATTTTTTGACTTGTATGATAGCGGTCGTGATCGCATTATTAGTATGTAATATGCGTTACTCCAAATCTGCAAAACAGCGGATATGCGGATAGGATGTAAAACACGTAGATTTTGTGTTGAAAAATGAAACATGCTAAGATAATTCAGGATACGCACAAAGATCGAAAGAGAGGAAGTTTATAATGAGTAAAGAGCTGGCAAAGTATATTGATCATACACAATTGAAACCAGATACAACAACAGAAAAAATAGATCAAATCATTACAGAAGCGGTAAATTATGAATTTGCTTCTGTTTGTGTAAACCCCCACTGGGTGGCACACTGTTATGACAAATTAAAAGATACAACTGTAAAAGTATGTACTGTAATTGGCTTTCCGCTTGGTGCAACAGCTACGAAAACAAAAGTATTCGAGACGAAGCAAGCGATTAAAGACGGTGCAACTGAAGTGGATATGGTTATTAATATTGGAGAATTAAAGTCAAATCATGACAATATTGTAAAGCAGGATATTGCAGCAGTTGTTCAGGCTGCCGGCCATGATGCACTGACGAAAGTAATTATTGAAACAGCCTTGTTAACAGAGGACGAAAAAGTACGTGCCTGCAGATTAGCAAAGGAGGCAAATGCTGATTTTGTTAAAACATCAACAGGATTTTCGGGTGGTGGGGCAACAGTGGATGACATTCGGTTAATGCGGCAAACGGTTGGGCCTGACATGGGTGTAAAAGCATCCGGCGGTGTACGTGATTTAGCTTCCACAAAAGCAATGATTGAAGCTGGGGCGACCAGGATTGGTGCAAGTGCTGGAATTGATATTGTGAATGGTGAACAGGGATCCCCAGACTATTAGTTGTAGTCTAGTAGAACGTTTCAAAAGTTCTTTCCATATTTTTGAGAATAATTGTGTGTTCGGAAAGGGTATAGGGACAAAACATCCTCTTCGGTCACCGCAACTGGAATATACTCGCTTTCCGCGGGCGGCTAATGAGCCTCCTCGAGCTACGCTCTGCGGGGTCTCATCGAGGCCTTTCCTCCCGCAGGAGTCTCGCATATTCCAGTTGCTGGGTACGTTGTCTCTTAAATGATTCCACATCGTGTAAAGCGCTACTCTCGTTGATTGGAACGGAAGGCGGCGACTCCAGCGGGAATAGCACGTGTCTGAAGACCCCGCAGAGTGGGTTTCTCGAGGAGGCTGAAGCCGTGCCCGCGGAAAGCGTCCACCTGCAGTGGAAATCAACGGATTTTTGCACATACCCAAATATTTGGATTGGAAAGAACTTCTGGGACATTGCACTAGTTTAAAAGGTCACGAAATGATAAGCGGCACACCTCTTCGAATTGTTTCTTTTTGAATATAAACTATTAAACAAATTTAAAAATAAGCAGTTGACCAAAGCGTACAGATGTATTATAATTATTAAAGACATGTGATAGTATACATATGTCTGTATAATTTTGTTTTATGCTCCGGAGGGAGGGAAATAAGCATGTCAAATACAACTCGCATTCGTAAAAACGAGTCTCTTGAGGATGCTCTTCGTCGCTTTAAACGCGATGTGTCAAAAAGCGGTACATTATCCGAATACCGTAAGCGTGAATACTATGAAAAACCTAGTGTTCGCCGTAAAAAGAAATCGGAAGCTGCCAGAAAGCGCAGATAGTAAAAGAGGGTGCTCAAGAGATGTCATTAATGGAACAGCTGAACCAAGATATGAAGCAATCTATGAAAAATAAAGAAAAAGAAAAACTGAGTGTTATTCGTATGGTTAAAGCTTCCTTACAAAATGAAATGATAAGACTTGGTAAGAATAAACTTTCTGAAGATGAAGAATTAACGATTCTGTCTAGGGAGTTAAAGCAACGAAAAGATTCCCTCCAAGAATATAAATCAGCTGGTCGCAATGATATTGTTGAGAATCTTGAATCTGAAATTATCATTATACAGAAATATATGCCGGAACAGTTAACAGATACTGAACTGGAAGATTTGATTCAAGCAACGATTAAGGAAATTAATGCTACATCTAAAAAAGAAATGGGTAAAGTTATGAGTGCGATTATGCCTAAAGTAAAAGGAAAGGCAGACGGCTCGAGAATAAATAAACTTGTTTTACAACATTTGAATTAATTAGTAATAAAGGGTCCTTGTCCAAGTGAGATAAGGACCCTTTTACGATTGTTTTTCTATATCTTTGAAAGAGTAGTTTATGTTATTATTAAATTATCTACATATATATTAGTATATAAGAGCGTAAGGGGGTGATTTATTTTGCCGGGTAGAATATCTTCCATATACATCATTACAGCGATTGTAATTATCGCAATCATTTCATTCATTGGATCACCTTCTATCCAAGCGGAAAAACAGGGAGAAGGTAAATTGGTTTATATCATACCGATTGAAAAAGAAGTGGAACGGGGTTTGGAAGCTTTTTTGAAGCGAACGACAGAGGAAGCAATGGAAGAAAGTGCCGATCAAATTATATTTGAGATTGATACCCCTGGTGGAAGAGTGGATTCAGCCGGACAAATTGCAAAGCTTCTGCAAAGTCAGGACATACCAACGACATCTTTTATTGTGAATCAAGCCTTGTCAGCCGGATCGTATATCGCTTTAAATACAGATACAATTTATATGAAACCTCAAGCGACAATGGGGGCGAGCGGAGTAATAAATGAAGATGGTACAGCAGCGGACAAGAAAGCACAATCCGCTTGGTTGGCAGCGATGAAAAGTGCTGCTGAATCGAAGGGGAGAGACCCGATGTATGCAGCCGCAATGGCTGATCCAAGTATTGATTTGCCGGAATATAGCGCGCCTGAAGGAAAGTTTTTAACTTTAGATCCTAAGTCCGCAGTAGAAGTAAAGTATGCGGAAGGAATTGTTGATCACCGGGTTGAGTTATTACATGAATTGGGATTGGCAAATGCCACTATTGTTGAAACAGAAACTTCATTTGCGGAAGAGGTTGCCAGATTTTTAACAAACCCTGTAGTTATTCCGATTCTTTTATCAGTGGCAAGTCTTGGGTTAATTGTTGAATTATATTCCCCGGGATTTGGTGTACCGGGAATAATGGGATTAACCGCACTGATATTGTTTTTCTATGGTCATATTATTGCAGGACTCGCTGGAATGGAAGCGATTGTTTTGCTTATCCTGGGAATCGGTCTCATTGCCTTGGAGTTTTTTGTTTCCGGGGGAATTCTCGGTTTGCTCGGCGCAGGAGCAATCATCGGTTCATTATTTATGTCGGGATATGATCTGGGACAAATGTCGTTCAGTATAAGTATTGCTTTTATCGTAGCAATTATTGCTGCTGTTATTTTATATAAATGGGTGGGAATGGAACGAGGATTTTTCCGCCGGATGATATTAAGAGACAGTACATCAACTGAATTAGGCTATGTATCATCAGTTAACCGTATTGAACTTGTTGGATTGGAAGGTACTACAGCCACAGCATTACGTCCGGCAGGAATAGCTATAATTGATAATGAGCACCTCGATGTTATATCAGAAGGAAGCTTTATTGAAAAAGGTAAACAGGTCAAGATTATTGAAGTAGAAGGAATGCGAATTGTTGTTCGCGAAATATAATATAGAGAAAAATTGGAGGAATGAAAATGGAAATGGTTGATATTGCACCGATAATAATTATCGCAGTAATTTTAATTGCACTTGCCATTTTATTTACCTTTGTTCCGGTCATGCTATGGATTAGTGCCTTAGCCGCTGGTGTAAAGGTTGGATTATTCACTTTAGTAGGAATGCGTTTGCGTAGGGTTGTGCCTAACAGAGTAATTAACCCGTTAATTAAGGCGCATAAAGCCGGATTAACTGTTAAAACCAGTCAGCTGGAAAGCCATTATTTAGCAGGGGGAAATGTGGATAGAGTTGTAAATGCATTAATTGCAGCACACAGAGCAAATATCTCGCTTCCTTTCGAGCGTGGTGCAGCAATTGACCTTGCAGGCCGTAATGTGTTAGAAGCAGTACAAATGAGTGTTAACCCTAAAGTAATTGAAACTCCTTTCATTGCTGGTATTGCAATGGACGGAATTGAAGTGAAAGCATTAGCACGCATTACCGTTCGGGCGAATATAGATCGCCTTGTCGGTGGTGCTGGTGAGGATACCGTTATCGCACGTGTTGGTGAAGGTGTTGTAAGTACAATCGGTAGCTCTCAAACACATAAAAAAGTTTTGGAAAATCCGGATTCGATCTCTCATACTGTATTGGCCAAGGGATTGGATGCAGGAACTGCTTTCGAAATTTTATCTATCGATATTGCTGATGTTGATATTGGTAAAAACATTGGAGCAATCTTACAATCAGACCAGGCAGAAGCAGATAAAAATATTGCACAGGCTAAAGCGGAAGAACGTCGTGCGATGGCTGTTGCACAAGAACAGGAAATGGTTGCAAGAGTTCAGGAAATGCGTGCGCACGTTGTGGAAGCAGAAGCAGATGTACCAAAAGCACTCGCCGAAGCATTGCGTTCAGGTAATCTTGGTGTGATGGATTATATGAATTATAAAAACATTAATGCCGATACAGATATGCGTGATACGATTGGCAAATTAACGGATGATGAACATCATAATGATGATGACGATAAGGATCAATAAATTCCCCGGCTATAAGCAGAAAGGAGTGTAGATATGGAAGCTTTATTAGAAGCTATTTTTGGTAATTTCATGATTGTTTTAATCATTATTGGCGGGATCGTTGGTTTCTTAAAAGATAAATCCGAAAAAGGAAAACAACAAAAGGAACAATCTGAAAGCCCCTTGGGGACGCCAAATCCGACAGCTGCTCCTTCTGCCGGACGAGATTACCAAACAAGTCGTCATAAGCCTGTTGAGCCGGTGAGGAGAGAATCGCATCATTCTGCGCCATCAGTTGGTGAGCAACGAGCAGAACAAATGAAGCAACTAGTAGGTCGTATGCAAACAGGCACAAGTAAAACACCGGAAGATGTACAACCTAAAGTGATAAAGGGAAGTACAGCGACGGCGAAAAGATCAAAACCTGTTAAATCTCAACGTCCTGATGCTTTTAAAAAGAAATTCAAATCAAACTTAACACGTGATGGATTAGTTGATAGTATAATAATGGCGGAGGTATTAGGATCGCCAAGAGCAACAAAACCATATCGAAGTGTTATTCAGCAACGAAAAAGAAATCAATAAATAACAAGCCATCAACAAAAGAGCTAAAAGCTTATCTTGTTGATGGCTTTTTTTGCGCTAAAAAAATAAGCCGCTTATCATTTATTGGAATTTTGAGTAACCTCTTCCAGGTAAGTTTTAACTTTTTGTTCTTATCCATTCTTTTATTTCATAAATATAATGATGAGAGGGGGATGCATTAGTGAAGAAATGGAATCAACGAATTCGACCGTGGCTAATTAAATATCTTGCACTTCCTTCTGATGTCATTCTCGAATTGCCTCGGATTACAATGATAGGTCAAATACATGCGTATATCGAAAACCATCAAGGAATTGCAACATACTCTGATACAGAGCTTAAATTAAAGACTTATAATGGATTCATTCAAATTACCGGGGCATCTTTTGTATTGAAAATGATGTTGCCTGAGGAAATATTACTGGAAGGCACAATTACAGATGTAAAATTTATTCCACATTCATAAAAAGTGTACATAGGAGGAGGAAATGAAGCATATACAGGGCGCTTTTATTACAGGATATGTAACGGTTGCAGTAAAAGGAAACATGCCGGAATTATTTTTTCAAATGTGTATGAAACATGAGATACCCGTATGGAATATAAAAAAAACAGCGAAAGATACATGTGAAGGAAATGTTAAACTACAAGATATGAAATATATTAAACAAATAAAACGTGAAACGGATTATAAAATCAGTTTTATCGATAAAAAAGGCTATCCGTTTCTAATAAAACGTTTCATAAGGAAAAAGGAAGTTTTAATTGCTCTTATTATGAGTTTGCTGCTAATCATATTTTTATCAAATATTATTTGGGAGGTTAAAATTACCGGTGTACCTAAAGATATTGAAGAAAAAATAAGTAAACAATTGGACAGTTATGGTATACATTCCGGGGCATGGACTTTTTCACTTGATTCCGCAAGTGCCATCCAACAACAGCTAGTAAAGGATGTCCCTGAATTATTATGGGTTGGTGTCCATAAAAAAGGGACAACCTTTTTCTTGGAAGGTGTTGAGAAAATAATTGTAAAGGAAGACGAAGTAATGGGTCCGCGAAATTTAATAGCAACTAAAAAGGGCGTTATTCAGACGATATATGTCTCTAAAGGACTACCTAAAGTGAAAGTGAATGATTATGTGGAACCGGGAGATGTGCTTGTATCCGGAGATATAAGTGTTAAAGATGAAGATGAAAAGCAAGAGAAGGAAGATAAGGAAAAAACGAAAGATCAATCGGAGTTAGTGGCGGCCGAAGGTGATATTACTGCTAAAACATGGTATGAAATGAACGTTACTATTCCGCTGGAAGTCAAACATGAAGAAGTAACAGGAAATAAGAAAAAAAAGCATTACATACGTATTGGAGATTTCCAACTTCCGATTTGGGGTTTTAAACAACCGGATTATGAAGCAATCCATACAGACACGAGTGAAAATCCGGTCTATTTTTTCAAATGGAAGCTGCCAATAAAAATTGTTGAATCTGTTTTAAGTGAAAAAAGGTATAATAAAGTAAAACGAACAAAAGAAGATGCGATAGATACGGGAATCGAACAGGCAAAAAAAGAACTTCAATTACAAGTAGGGCCAGATGCAAAGATTTTAACGGAAAAAGTTTTGCATGAGACTACAGAGAATGGTAAAGTTAAATTAAACTTATACATTGCAGTTGAAGAAAATATTGCTAAATCAGAACCGATAAAAAATGATTCAAAAAAGAAAAAGTAAATCCAAAATACCATTATCTGTAGTAACTTTAAATCAAGGAGATTGATTATGTCGGAGAATCTTAGTGTGATTGATTTGCAAGTAACGAATCCAAACGAGGCTCTTTCCTTATTTGGGACGAACGATAAATATTTAAAACAAATTGAAGAAAAATTGAATGTATCTATTGTTACCAGAGGTGAGAAAGTAAGTGTTTCAGGGGCTGATAAAGACAAATCCATTGTACAAGATGTGCTTGTCACCCTCTTGTCTGTGATCCGAAAAGGGTTACCGCTTTCAGAGCGGGATGTGGTCTATGCCGTTGATTTAGCTAAAGAAGGAAAGATAAACAAGTTTGAAACCCTTTTTCAAGACGTGATAACAAAGAATACAAAAGGGAAACCAATTCGGGTCAAAACGTTAGGACAAAAAGATTATGTTGCGGCAATTCGCTCGAATGATTTAGTATTTGGTATTGGCCCGGCGGGGACAGGGAAGACATATTTAGCTGTCGTTATGGCAATTCATGCGCTGAAAAACGGATTAGTGAAGAAAATTATATTGACCAGGCCGGCTGTTGAAGCCGGAGAGAGCTTAGGGTTTTTACCCGGTGATTTAAAAGAAAAAGTTGACCCGTATTTACGTCCCTTATATGATGCCCTGCATGACGTCCTGGGAGCGGAGCATACGATGCGTCTGATTGAGAGAGAAACGATTGAGATTGCACCGCTTGCCTATATGCGCGGGCGTACATTAGACGACGCTTTTGTTATCCTGGATGAAGCACAAAATACAACACCGGAACAAATAAAAATGTTTTTAACCCGATTAGGATTTGGGTCAAAAATGGTTGTTACAGGGGATGTTACCCAAATTGATTTACCTAAAGGAGTTAACTCTGGATTACGAGTCGCTAAAGAAACATTGACTTCTGTTAAAGGGATTTCATTTATGTATTTAGATCAAACAGACGTAGTCAGACACCCATTAGTACAACGTATTATTGATGCCTATGAACAGACAAGTTAGTTTTATTCTAAGAGCAGTAAGACCCCAGTGTGGGTCTTATTTCTCTATCTGAGTTCTGACATGAGGTGAAATGATTGAAAAGAAAGATAATAACTTTTTTAACATCACTGCTAAAGTTAGAAAATAAATGGATTTCGATTATTTTACCTGTTCTTGTACTTGGACTGTTCTTCTTTACATTAACCATTAATAATATATATACAGAAACATATGATATCGAACGTTTCGACCGAGCAACACAAACCATTAGGTCACCGGTAACGATTGAAAATGAACAGGAAACAAAGCGTAAGACGAGAGAAACAGTTCAATCTGTAGAAGATCGTTTCGACATCTCTGCAGAAATTACAGATGAACGTATACAATATGTCGAAGAGGTTTTTGATGCCCTGGCAAAATTAGAAGAGGAAGTTAGTAACAAAGAAAAAGATAGCTCTATTGTAACAAATCAAGAAAAGGTACAACAGTTAAAGCAAATTTTGTCTTCTGATATTACAGAAGAGATAAGTGAAGGTGTGTTTTTTCAATTAATTCAAATAAGCTCTACTGAACGTAAAAAGGGAAGAGAGTTACTCATTACTTCGCTTTCTGATATAATGGAAAAAGGAATTCGAATTGAAAATATTCAAAGTGCAAAGGCTGATATAGAGCAGCACATTAAATACTCAGACTTAAAAAATGACTTGAAAAAACCATTAACAAAACTAAGTGATTTTGCTGTAATAGAAAATTCCTTTTTTGATGTTGAAGAAACGATGGATGCACGCAAAGATGCTGCCAGTAATGTTGAACCGGTTGTTATTCGTGCCGGCGAGGTCATTGTCAGAGAAGGACAAACAATAACAAATGAAATCTATGAAGAGCTTGCATTAGCTGGATTATTAAATGAAGAACGAAATTTTTATCCGGTTATTGGGTTAAGTATATTTATTCTGTTAATTGTCAGTATCATTGGTCATGAAATCAATTTAATGGCGCGAAAAAGGCAATTAGATAGAGGTAAGGTTATTTCAATTCTGTTAATCAGTGTTATTGTGATTTCTCTAATGGAAATAGTTAGTTTGTACACAACCCAGACGAATCAATTGTTTTATATTGTTCCGGCTGCAACCGGCGTATTATTGGCAAAACAACTTCTCAATGAACGTTTAGTAATTATTCTGGCCATGTTATATGCTGTTCTGGGCAGTGTGATCTTCAATAGTGAAATACCCGGATCTTTAAATGTGGAAGCCGGGACATACTTTTTCTTCTCACAATTAGCCGGGATTATCTTTTTAGTAAATGCAGAAGATCGTTTGGCTATTATTAGATCCGGTATCGGAATGGCCTTTATTAATATAGTTACTGTATTAATATTTATATTTCTATCTATCGAAAAATATTCCTTAAGTGATATATTTATACAATCAGGTTTTGGAGTTGCAGCAGCATTCCTTTCAACTGTATTAACAATCGGATTGTTGCCGTTCTTTGAAACGGCTTTAGGCATATTGACAGATACAAAACTATTAGCTTTATCAAGTCCCAACCAACCTTTGCTTAGGAAAATTTTAACGGAAGCACCTGGAACATATCATCATTCTATCATGGTCGCTAATTTAAGCGAGACTGCATGTGAGGCTGTTGGTGCCAATGGACTTTTAGCGAGGGTAGGTGCATACTACCATGACATCGGTAAAACAATCAAACCGCATTATTTTATCGAAAATCAACTATCTGCCAAAAATCCGCATGATCTGATTGATCCAAAACAAAGTGCAGAAATTATTATTAATCACCCGCATGAAGGTGCAGATATGCTGGCTGCGTACCGAATGCCTAAGGAAATTATTGATATCGCTAAAGAACACCATGGGACGACGTTGTTGAAATATTTTTTTCACAAAGAAAAAGAAACGAATCAGTATGTTCAAGAGAGCGAATATCGCTATCCGGGTCCAAAACCGCAATCAAAAGAAGCAGCGATTATCTCGATATGTGATTCTGTCGAAGCTGCAGTCCGGTCATTAAAAGATCCAACAGAAGAAAAAATCGAAGAAATTGTATCATCGATTGTGAATGACCGATTACTGGATGGACAATTGGATGAAAGTCCGCTTACGATCCAGGAATTGAAAAAAATTCATGTGACGATTTGTGCCACTTTAAAAGGAATTTATCATTCACGAATACAATATCCAACAAAGGAGGCTAAATAAAATGCATATTGATTTTCATGATCAGACCAGGTCGGTTCCAACGGACGATATTGATTTACTGCAACGTTTAATTATTTTCACAGCTGAAAGGGAAGGTGTCTCCCGGGAAGCTGAAGTGTCGATCAATTTTGTCGACAATAAAGAAATACAAGAACTAAACCGTAATTATCGCCAACAGGATAAAACGACAGATGTCATTTCTTTTGCATTACAGGAATCCGTTGAAGGGGAGCTCGACATTGTTGGTGAGGACATTCCGTTAGTGCTGGGGGATATCGTTATCTCAGTCGATAAAGCAAAAGAGCAGGCAGTGGAATATAATCACTCATTAGAAAGAGAATTAGGGTTTTTAACGGTTCATGGATTTCTTCATTTGTTAGGTTATGATCATATGACGGAAGAAGACGAAAAGAAAATGTTTCAAAAACAAGAAGCGATTCTAGAGGAATTTGGTCTTGAAAGATAAAAAACGATGGATTGGTTTTTCTTTCGCATGGAATGGTCTGATCGAAGCGGTGAAATCTGAACGAAACTTTCAAATTCATATAGTCATTGCTTTTATCGTTATTGTATTCGGTATATTTTTTCAAATATCACGATTGGAATGGGGCATCATTATTTTAGTGATTGGTCTTGTGCTCGTATCCGAAATGATAAACAGTACTGTTGAAAAATTGCTTGATTACTTAAAACCCGATATCCATCCAACTGCGAAGGTTATTAAAGATATTGCTGCAGGGAGTGTTTTGATAGCAGCAATTATTGCTGTCATTATTGGATTGATCGTCTTTATTCCTAAAATCAATGCCTTCTTATAAAAAACTAAGGTTTCAGATGGAGTTTAAACTCCATCTGAACCTTAGTTGCACTTATTTTAGCTTAGTTGCGCTTATCATTCGGACTGTAGGGGTATGTGTTTAAGTTACGCTATGATGATAAAAAAATCCCGTTACAATGGGATTTTTTTATTTGGAAGTCTCTTATCTAAATTGATTCGATTACTCGTCCCGCCGAAAAGAGTTGGGGCTGCGCTAAAAGATTTGTTGTTTTTGACACAACATCTATAAACTGAGAAGTAAGTGTATGTGTTTTCCGTGGGCACTTCCCCATATTTCGAGCACAGGACGTACTCGTGCCACATTACTAAAATGTATAATCCATCATTAAATTTGGGATATCCGAAAAAGATATTCCTTTCAATTACCGCAAATGGAATATACTCGCTTTCCGGGGGCGGCTGATGAGCCTCATCTCCCCCAGGAGTCTCGCATATTCCATTTGCTGGGATAGATTATCATTATCGTTTACAGCGTCTTTCTTTACTCCGAGTCAATTGCATAAACGCTTTAACTTATTCATAATCCGAAGCACTGCATCGTTGATTGGAACGGAAGGCGGCGACTCCTGGGTCTGGGACTGCGCACTGCTCGTCCCATCGAAAACATTTGCGGGAATAGCAAAAGGTCTTCGGTGGGACGAGTAAGCGCAGTCCCGGTCTCAAAACTTACGAAAAGATCCATTTGAAATAATCTATTGCGAATTATGTCTTGTTTTCACGAAAATGAAAAAGTTTTTAAAGGTTTTGTCATTTGCGTGAAAGCAGGCTCTTTTTGTAGTATTATTATATTATAAGAAATTACGTCACGGAGGATGCAACATGAAAAATAACTATAAATCCGGATTTATCGCAATTATTGGCAGACCGAATGTCGGAAAGTCTA